>OASD01000054.1_pt1 | contig 84732 bp, 67 predicted proteins | sample 1475531 | NCBI WGS metagenome assembly OASD01 (sample SAMEA3360668, study PRJEB22359) | human gut metagenome | biome: ENVO:urban biome; feature: ENVO:human-associated habitat; material: ENVO:feces | place: Bangladesh | collected 2011
TCTGGGAAATGCTCTCTTGGATATCTATCACATCAAAATAATCTGCGAGTATCTCTGGAAAGATACAACGCAACAATTGCTCGGTCTTCATGATGAAAAGATAACAAATACTTATGAAATTATGTACATGAGAGGGAGGGGGTGCAACTGGGTTTTACGACTGACCCCTCTTTACATATGAAGAACATACGGAGGTAAACATACCGAATACAACCAAAATGTTGGAAGGCTACAACTCACAACTTAAAAGAGCTTAACTGAACCATAACGGATTAAGCGATACCAACAAAAAGAAGTTTATTGATGGATTTCTGAATATAACAAAGTAGGCTGGAAATTGCCAGCCTACCATTTGTCTATTACAAACATCTGGAGCTTTTTCAGCCTACAAAATGTCCATTACGCCTCCATGCATCAGAAATATTTGAAATATGTCCCATCTACTTTGTAACTTGCAATAAAAAAGGGATTTCCGATAACGGAAATCCCTTTTTATATGAGTGTGATAAGCAATTATGCTTCAGTTTCATTGGTGCTCCAATCTTCCTGCGTCTTGCGGACGTAGCTCTGGTAGCGCAATTTAGCCATCTTTTCAGCAGCATTGAAGAGCTCCTGTGCTTCATTAGGATAAGCCTTCTTTACAGAGAGATAACGAACCTCGCCCATCAAGAAGTCTTGGAACTTGCTCCAATCTGGTTCCTTGGAATCGAGGACGAATGGATTCTTTCCTTCATCTGCCAACTGTGGGTTATAGCGCCACAAGTGCCAATATCCACTTTCAACGGCACGAGCCTCTTCTGCTTGGCTCTTGCCCATACCACCCTTGGCTTTTAAACCATGGTTGATACATGGAGCATAGGCAATGATGAGTGATGGGCCAGGGTAAGCCTCGGCCTCGCGAATTGCTTTCAGAGTCTGAGCTTGGTCAGCACCCATGGCAATCTGAGCCACATATACATAGCCGTATGTCGTAGCCATCAAACCAAGATCCTTTTTGCGGATACGCTTACCTTGTGCGGCAAACTGTGCAATAGCACCGAGTGGGGTTGATTTAGAACTCTGGCCACCTGTGTTAGAATAAACTTCGGTATCGAGAACCAAAATGTTTACGTCTTCACCAGAAGCAATTACGTGGTCGAGACCGCCATAACCGATATCATATGACGCACCGTCACCTCCGATGATCCATTGTGAGCGTTTAACAAGATAATGATCCAAAGTTTGCAGTTCCTTGCAGATAGGGCAGCCTTTTTCTGCTCCTTTGGCAATCAGTGGTTTCAAAGCTGCACTCGACACCTTTGACGCCTCTGAGTCATCCTTTGTGTCAAGCCATTTCTGTGCTGCTTCCTTAAAGTCGGCTTGAACGTGTTCATCTTCCATTGACTCTGTCAGGAGTTTTGCAATGCGCTCACGCATTTTCTTGTTTCCCAGAGTCATGCCCAAGCCGAATTCACAGAAGTCCTCGAACAATGAGTTGTCGAATGCCGGTCCCTGTCCTTGCTCATTGGTAGTGTAAGGAGTAGAAGGCAGTGAAGCGGAATAGATGGAAGAACATCCTGTTGCATTGGATATCATCTGACGATCGCCGAAGAGTTGAGAAACCAATTTTACGTAAGGTGTCTCACCACAGCCTGCACAAGCACCTGAGAACTCGAACAACGGTTTAGCGAACTGAGAGTTCTTGACATTGCTCTTAATATCTACGAGGTGTTGTTTTGATTTCACGTTCTTTGAGAGATAGTTCCAGTTTGATATCATCTTTTCATCGCGAGTAAAGGGAACCATCTTTAATGCTTTACCCTGCTTGTTGCCAGGGCAAACATCAGCACAGTTACCACAACCAACACAATCGAGTACGCTTACCTGAATGCGGAAGTGCATACCTGCCATCGGCTTTGGAACTTTCATCTCCAAGGTCTTATCGTCGAAACCTTTCAGCTCTTCATTGTCGAGAACAAACGGACGAATGGCAGCATGAGGACATACATAAGCACACTTGTTGCACTGGATACAATTTTCAAGTGTCCATTCAGGGTGGAACGCTTCCACGCCACGCTTTTCGTATGCTGCGGAACCATTATACATAGTTCCATCAACCATGTCATATCTAATGAAGTCGGAAACCTTCAACAAATCTCCTGCCTGTGCATTAATAGGACGAACAATCTCCTTGATGTATGCAGGCGCATCATCTGTAGTATCTTCAGCATCATCGGGAAGATTAGCCCAAGATGGATCAACCGTTAGTTCATTGTATTCGCCACCACGGTCAACCGCCGCATAATTCTTGTCAACAATATCTTGTCCCTTCTTTCCGTATGACTTGACAATGAATGCTTTCATTTGCTCGATTGCAAGATCAATAGGGATGACGTTGGTGATGCGGAAGAAAGCACTCTGAAGAATGGTGTTGGTTCTGTTGCCAAGTCCAATCTCTTGTGCGATCTTCGTTGCATTGATATAATAAACGGTGATGTTGTTCTGAGCAAAGTAACGCTTGATTCTGTTAGGAATGAATTTGATGAGCTCCTCGCCTTCAAAAATAGTGTTCAAAAGGAAAGTACCATTCTTCTGCAAACCACGGATTACATCATACATGTTCAAATAAGCCTGAACGTGGCAAGCCACAAAGTTCGGGGTATTTACCTGATAAGTTGAATGTATGTGTGAATCGCCAAAACGAAGGTGAGAGCAAGTGAAACCACCAGATTTCTTAGAGTCGTAAGAGAAGTAGGCTTGACAATATTTGTCAGTATTGTCGCCAATAATCTTAACAGAGTTCTTGTTGGCGCCTACAGTACCATCTGCACCGAGTCCATAGAATTTGGCTTCGAAAATACCTTCGCCACCCATCGGAACCTCTTCAATCATAGGCAGAGATGTATAGGTTACATCGTCAACGATACCAACAGTAAAGTGATTTTTTGGCTCTGGGAGCTCAAGATTATTGAACACGGAAATGATATGTCCAGGAGTTGTATCTGACGAACCGAGACCATAACGGCCACCAACGATCAATGGCTTGTTTTCAACATTATAGAATGCGCTCTTAACATCAAGATACAAAGGCTCACCCTCTGCACCTGGTTCTTTCGTACGGTCAAGGACTGCGATGCGCTTAACAGTCTTAGGAATTGCCGCAAGCAAGTGCTTAACAGAGAATGGGCGATAGAGATGAACTGAAATCATACCAATCTTCTTGCCTTGTTTCATCTGATAATCAATCGCTTCTCTAGCAGCTTCAGTAGCTGACCCCATCAAGATGATGATGTTTTCTGCATCCTTTGCACCATAATAAGAGAAAAGATGATACTCACGACCTGTTATATCCTTGATTTTTGCCAAATAGTTCTCTACAACTTCAGGAATATTGTCATAGTACTGATTGCAAGCTTCACGATGTGTGAAGAATGTCTCTGGGTTCTCAGCTGTACCACGAGTTACAGGCCGCTCTGGAGAAAGAGCACGATCACGGAAGCGCTTGATGTCTTCTGGATCAACAAGTTTAGCAACTTCATCCTGATCAATCAGCTCTATTTTCTGGTACTCATGAGACGTACGGAAACCATCGAAGAAATTAACAAAAGGAATGCTTGTTTTCAAAGAGGCGAGGTGGGGAACTGCAGTCAAGTCCATTACTTCCTGAACTGAACCCGAGCAGAACATTGCAAAGCCTGTCTGACGACAAGCCATAACGTCTGAATGGTCACCGAAGATACACAGTGCGTGTGTGGCAACAGTACGAGCAGAAACATCAAAGACGCAAGGAAGCATTTCACCTGCAATCTTATACATATTAGGAATCATCAACAACAAACCTTGAGATGCAGTGAATGTTGTTGTCAGTGCGCCAGCCTGAAGCGATCCGTGCATTGCACCAGCAGCACCACCTTCAGATTGCATTTCCTGAACTGTTACTGTTTGACCGAAAAGGTTTTTACGGCCTTTTGCAGCCCAAGTGTCAACATGTTCCGCCATAGGTGATGACGGCGTGATAGGATAGATTGCCGCAACTTCAGAGAACATATAGCTCACATGAGCAGCAGCTTCGTTACCATCACAAGTGATAAACTTTTTTTCTTTAGCCATTTTGTAATTTATTAAATGAATTTTATAATGTTTTGGTCTTTTATTTTGTATAGGCCTTAATTTGTTTTTGTTTAAAATTAATAGGGTTCTAATATAAGAAACCTAAGAGCCAGAGAGGAATTTTATTATCTTTTCCAACTTCTGTGTTGTAGCGTGCATAAATAGTGTCTGAATTTAAGCGCATCTTATTATTCTCAATATTGCAGATTTTAAATTTCCTTGTCTTATCCACAATATAGCTACCTGACTTTTTCCCTTCATTAACCAAATGATCTTTCCACAGAGTATTCACAAAAAAAGTTTCCATTACATCTTGCTGCTCAACCTGAATAGGATAGATGGCATAAATTAAATTTGAATTATTCATCATAACCTTTGCTGGCTTTTTAGGAAACTCTTGCCCTACAGGGTAGATTATATTAATAAGTCTAGAGTCTGCGAGATACTTGATGTAATTCATTACCGTGGCACGACTTGTATTTATTTCTTTCGCTAAATTGCTGATATTTGGTGCTTTTGGGCCTTGTAATGCTAACAAATAAAACAGTTTCTTTATTTTTGTAAGGTATTTCAGTTCAATCTGCTTAATAAGTAGAATATCAACCTCGGTCATCATATTCATTGTCTTTAGCAGATTTTCTGAAAAGTTCCTATTTTCCAAGAAGAAGGGGTAGAAGCCATGATGAATATAATCTTGAAAATATTTCAATGGACTAACCTTTGGAAGTATCTTTTTGCATATTTGCTCATGTTTCAGGATGATTTCATCTAGCGTGTAAGATGGAAAATTGTTTCCAGTTTGTAAATTCAGAAACTCACGGAAAGAGAATCCACTAAGGTTATAACTCTTGACAATACCATTAAGTTCAGGATTTTCTTCTTTTAATCTCATAACACTTGATCCAGTGAAGACTATTTTAAGTTTCGGATAAAGGTCATAACATTTCTTTAATTCACTGCTCCAATGTGGTTGCTTGAATACCTGGTCTATTAGTAAAACCTTTCCTCCTCGTCTGTAGAAGTCCCCCGCAAAGTCAGCAATACCTCTTCCTTGAAAGTAGAAGTTGTTCATATTAATGTAAAGACACTGGCGATTATTGGGCCCAAAGTTCTCCTTAGCATATTGAAGTAGAAAAGTTGTTTTTCCAACTCCCCGTGTTCCCTTTATACCTATCATGCGATTATTCCAGTCAATCTCATCCATGAGGATTCGATGAACTGGTGCATGATTATGCTCAACAAGATAGGCATGAGTACGAAAGAATGCATCCATCTACTTTCTAATTATATAGTAAGTGCAAAGATAATACTTATTTCTATAATTTGCAAACTCTAGATAGCAAAAAACGTTTTTTTTATTTTTATTTTGACTTCTGATGGCTTTATCTTAACTTTGCAAAATACAACGAAAAGTAATTTATGAATCTGTATGTTTTCAATCCTGAACATGATTTAGCTTTGGCGCAAGATGATAAGAATTTTACTGCCCCGTATGCAGGAAGGCTTCTCAGGTCAGACTTGGGCTTCATACCTTCTTTTTGGGCAAACAACGGTGATATTGTGTTGGTTGATAATATCGAATGTGCACATAGAAGCTTTTGTAATTGTGGAAAATACGAAAAACAGGTGAAGTTTGTCGATAGCTTGACTGTGCAGCCTTTGCTCGAAGAAGTGACAAGAGTCGTACCATGGGGATGGGATATCTGTATTACGGAACAGTTAAGAAGAATAGGGCTTCGTAATGAATTATTGCCTAATAACCATTTATTGTCTAAATACAAATCATTGAGTAATCGACAAACTTCTGTTAAGGTTTTGGGGGATCTCGTGAGAAGTATAAATAATAAGAGCATTATAGGACGCTCATGTTATGTAACAACTCTCGAAGAGTTGCAACAACAAGTGTGCAACAATGATCTTTCTGTCATCAAAGCCCCATGGAGTGGGAGTGGCAGAGGTATTAGATATGTGAAACATGAAATGAATAATCACCAGACAAACTGGGCAAAAAACATCATATCGAACCAAGGAGGGATAGTAATTGAACCATATTATAATAAGGTGAAAGATTTCGCCATGGAGTTCTTTGTTGATTGTCGGGAAGTTAGATATGTTGGGTTATCCTTATTTGAGACTGTTCATGGCGTATATACAGGGAGTATGATTGCGCCCGAGCAGGACAAGCTAAGACTATTGTCCTCATATTTCTCACCTTCTTTGCTTGACATTGTCAGAAATCACATCTTGAAGGCGTTGACGGATGAATTACTTTGCAACTATTTTGGACCTGTTGGGGTCGATATGATGGTAATTGAGAATCCATTCAATAAGAATGGAGAAACACGCAATAATTTACTGCATCCCATGGTAGAAATCAATCTCAGGCAAACAATGGGACACGTTGCACTGGCCATTTCAAAAAACATAGGCAACATGCATCAGTTGATGCACATTGCCTATGATGGCACACATTACCATTTAAATATAGATGAAATGTAATGAGCTTAATGAGTGTATGCCCATAGAGCTACGCACACAACAATAATGGCGATAATGCTCACCACAAATAAAATGATTCTTGACCACATTTTACGTCGTTGGACTGCCGAGGCATGTTTATTCGGATCAAATGCACTGTATTGATCGTAGTGATGCCGTCTATGTCTTGAATGTGACTTGTTTGACATTTTAAATTTTGTGTGCGTTAATTGGTAATACCCATTTTAAATGTTGGGTAAAATATGCTTAAATTTTTTTCTATCTTTCTTTATTTCCTGATCTTAGAATCTATAGCTCAACTGCATATCTATCATTGAATAGTTTGGCTTTGCAAGACTTCTATCATTTACATAGGCATACTCACTTGTTAAAACAAGATTTTTGCTGAAGTGGTAATTCAAACCAACTTCGTATTGCGTTCTTTGTTTTTCTGCACCATCTGAAGGCTGATACATATCGTAACGGACTTTGGCATGCAATTTCTCTTTAATAATAGGTGCAATTACCAATGCGTAAACAGCTTGAGATTGGTCGCCGTTAGTGCTGAGTGAGCAATCTGAAGCTGTGGCATCATTAGTGTTCACAAGCGTTTTGGCAAACGCCCCACCTGTTGAGTGGACATACTCTGAACGGATTGTCCAGTCATTCTTCAAATATTCAGCAGAGAAGGCATATCTGCGTTGCTGCAGACTGCGAACACCAGAGTGGTCACCGTTCTCGTCTGTCCATTTCCCCTTACGGGCATAACTTCCTATCCATCCAAAACAGCCTAAACGCATGCCGGATACAGGCATCACCCATATACCACCAATAAGGTTTTTCTGCTGATCAATATCCTTTACGTTTGTGCCTTGACCATTGAATACACCAGCCTGATAATGGAGAAGATTCCTACCCACTGAATTTTTTAAGAAATCACCTTGGATTTGTAATCCTATGTCTCTACCATTGGAAGCATGTTCACCAGTTCTGTCATTAAACCCAGCTAACTTCAACACTGCTTGGGAATAAGACATAAATCCCTGTTCTATAGGATGCATAGGATTTTCAAAAGTGAATGGGTTTTTAAACTGACCTACTTTGACACGGAAAAAATCATATTTCTGCCACTCGGCGAAAAGGTCAACAACCCTTGGAGAAGAACCAAGCGTCGAAGTGTTACCATTGAACTGTATCTGCGCTTTCCAATACCAATCTTTCAAGATGCGGCCATCAAGGGCGATACGAGCCATACGCAGATTGAAAGAATTGGATTTAGCATTTTCTCTACCAGTATATTGGTATTGAACCATGCCATATCCAGACAATTTCACATTATTGATCCATTTTGTTGATTGCGCTTGAGCATTGAGCATGCTGATTGCCATCGCTGCTATCGCTAAAATTCTCCTCATAAGGTGTTAGTTTTTAATATTAGTATATATTAAATTAATTTTGCAAAGGTACAATTAAAATTTATAAAATAGAAATGTTCATTAATTTTTTGTTTCAAAAATATGAAAGCGTAAATTATGTCCCGAGTATTTTATTAAATATTAGGGATTAATATTCACTTTTCTCTTTTATAATTGCTGCCTCATATTGCAAAATATTATACAGACTGACGATGTTACTAAAATATAATCAAAAGTTGACAAGACTTCATGTAACTTAAATTCTTGTTTCAAGTAAGACAACATTCTCAACATGCGGTGTGTGGGGGAACATATCTACAGGTTGTACTGCCACCACCTTATAATCTTCGTCAAGCAAGGTCAAGTCGCGTGCTTGCGTAGCTGGATTGCAGCTGACATAAACAATTCTATTCGGGCGTGCTGAGAGTATTACGTTGACAACATCGGTGTGCATTCCTGCGCGCGGAGGATCAGTTATGATTACATCTGGATGTCCATGTTCGTCTATAAACTCTTTAGTCAATATATCTTTCATATCACCTGCATAGAATAGCGTGTTTTCGATATTGTTGATTTGTGAATTGATTTTTGCATCCTCAATAGCTTCAGGGACATACTCTATACCAATGACTTTATGCGCTTCCTTGGCAACGAAATTTGCTATAGTACCAGTACCCGTATAAAGGTCGTAAACCAGTTCTTTGCCAGTAAGGTTTGCGAATTTACGAGCTATAGAATAAAGGTGGTAAGCCTGATCGGTATTCGTTTGGTAAAAACTCTTCGGCCCAACTTTAAACCGTAAGCCTTCCATAAGTTCAAAAATATGGTCATTCCCTTTAAATAATGTGATGGGTAAATCATTGAAAGTATCATTTCCCTTTTGATTATCAACATAGAGCAATGATGTTATCTCTGGGAATTTATCTGAAATAAACTGCAAAAGGTCAATGGCCTTTTGCTCATCGCCAGCCTCTTCAAATTTAAACTGAACAAGTACCATCCACTCTCCAGTATTTGAATTGCGAAACATAATGTCACGCAACAATCCATGTTGAGCCCGTATATCATAAAATTGTATATCATTCTCAAACGAATAGTCTCGTATGGCATTTCTCACCTTATTACAGAAGTCATCCATAAGATGGCATTTCTCAATAGGGTAGATTTTATCAAAAGCACCTGGTATATGAAAGCCAATGGCTCCTTGAGACAATCCGACACCTTCGGGTAGTTCAGCCAATTCCTCCTTGGTGTACCATCTCTTGTTGGAACAGCCAAATTCAAGTTTATTACGATACTCTTCTGTCTTTTCAGACCCTAAAATATGAGTGATTTCAGGAAGTTCTATTTTGCCAATTCGTGTAAGTTGGTCTAAAACCTGTTGCTGCTTGGCTTTTAGTTGTTCCACGTATGGAAGGTTTTGCCACTTACAGCCACCACATACTCCAAAATGCGTACACTTAGGCTCGATACGTTTGTTACTGAATGAGATGAACCGCTCTACAATAGCCTCACAGTAACTGCGTCTTTTTTTAGTAACTTGAAGGTTGACGATATCACCTGGCACTACAAAAGGGACAAAAACAACCATGTCGTTTACATGCGCAACACATTTCCCCTCTGCGGCAACAGCCTCTATTTCCACATTTTCTAATAATGGTAATGGCTTTCTTTTTCTACTCATATTGTCTTAATTTGGTGCAAAGGTAATTATTTTTTTTCATTGCGGTTTGGTAAATAATTTCTTAATTATAATTGATTAGGTAAACTTGTAGTCTCCATTATTCAATATTGCTGACGTTTAAACAACTTTCATACATCTGTATGTTTTTAAATGGTGACCTTTTGCGATGTGAAAGATGACCTTTTGTATGATAAAATGTGACCTTTTGTTTAGCAACCACTATCTTTCTAATTGCCAACAAGTTACAATTACATGATAAAGTCGGTCTTTTTGAGTGATATTAATTTTATGATTAGCAGTTTCTTTTATCGATAAATTTTATTTAAACTCCTTGATATAAGGGAGAGAAAATAGTAAAATAATTTCATATATGCAACCACCAAATAAATAGAAGGATAAAGGAGTGTTGAAGTTCCGTTCAAAATTGGTTCGATGATTGAAATTACCTGTGTAGTGCTTAAGGCGGATTTGATTGCGAGCAAAGCAGAATATTTCAGTTTTTTAAACGATGATTTGACATAGATGACATTTGGACACAGTCGTGATGACATTACGAGTATCTTACCAAGTTATCTTGAAAAGAAAATCTTTAATGTCGATCCCTTCCAGGTTCTCGACCAAGATGATGTGTGAAAGCTAATTAAAACCGCGGTTGAAAAAGGCTGTAACAGCCGTAAAGATTTGAAGTGAGGTAATGAAGATGACAGTTAATTTGTGATTGGTTATGGTAACGATGGTGGACGATTGTTCACAATTACTCCTTTCCGTAATTGTTGCGACATGACATTTGCCCCCTTTTAAGATGAACTCTCACATTTTATTTTTGATTTTCCCTTGGCTATTCGATAAAAAAAGCGTAACATTGCATTGAATTTTCAATATTTCGCTTATTTATATGAAGAAAATACTATTACTTTTTCTCTTAGGAATCACATCTTTGAACATTCAAGCTCAGAATATCAAAGAGTTATGGATATCCATGCCCGATTCCATCATTCCATATTTGAATAACAGCTTGAGAACTGAGTTGACAGATTACATAGATATGCACATCATGTCAGAAGTTAGGAACTTACTCAATGACACAACAAAAATAGACACTGTAATGAGTGACAATTATATGTCTGTAATCTTAAGTAAAAGTTCAAAAATGGAACTTAAAATCCTGGACAATAATACGATTGGTGTTTTGCAAACTTGGTTCGGCCCCTCAGCTGAAAGCAAATTATCATTGTATAATAAAAACTGGGAACTGATAAAAGAGAATATTAACCTACAACCTGTCATTGAATTACCAGATTCCTTGTCCAATGATGCGGTCTCTCAACTTTATTCACTGCTCGAACCCAAGATGATTAAAATGAAATTCCTACCAAATGAGAATAGTGTGTTGGTTGATTATTCCCTTTCTCTACTGGCAAATGATGATAAGCCAAAGATTAAAACCATAATAAAGCAAAGAAAATACAAATGGAACGGAGAAACGTTTAAATAGAGTTAAATATCACATGTAACACATTGTAAGTTTTGCAATTACGGATTATTTCCATAACTTTGCAATGTGTTTTTCATGGTATTAGATTATTAAGGTTAATAAAGATTGGTTGTCGTGAGACAATCAATTTTTTGTATATTCATAAATGCATGAATAAATTTACCTTTTGTATTTGGTCATTTATAAGAAATTCTGTACTTTTGTCGAAAATAAAATTAACTGATAAAAATGAATTTAAAAGTACGTTTGGCACTGATGAACTTCTTGGAGTTTGCAGTTTGGGGTGCATATCTCACATCAATGGGGAGATATTTGGGAAATGTTGGCATTGGTGCAAATATCGGATTGTTTTATTCAATGCAAGGAGTAGTCTCTATTTTTATGCCTGCCTTGATGGGGATAGTGGCAGATAGATGGATTCCTGCTCAACGACTTTTAGGTCTTTGTCATTTGTTGGCTGGTTTGTTTATGTTCGGAGTGGCATGGTATGGGCTGACGGTGGGAAGTAATGTAGATTTCACGACAATATTTACTTTATATTCTTTGTCTGTAGCTTTCTATATGCCGACATTAGCTTTAACAAATTCCGTAGCATACTTCTCTTTGAATCAGGCTGGATTGGACACCGTCAAAGATTTCCCTCCAATTCGTGTTTTCGGCACCATGGGTTTCATTTTAACAATGTGGCTGGTTGATATCTTAGGCTTCCAAAGTAATCAGAATCAGTTCATCGCTTCAGCTGTTGCAAGTATCCTGCTATTCCTTTATACATTCACCTTACCTCACTGTCCTATATCAAAAAGTGTTGAAAAGAAAAGTTTTGTTGACGCTTTTGGACTCAAAGCGTTTGCGCTTTTCAAACAAAAAAAGATGGCTATCTTCTTTATATTCTCAATGCTTTTGGGTGTAAGCTTGCAGATAACAAATAGTTTTGCAAACCCATTTCTATTCAGTTTTGCTGCTCAAGCGGAATATGCACAATCATTTGGTGTCCAACACGCAAATATTCTTATTAGCCTTTCACAAATCAGTGAGACATGTTGTATTCTGCTTATTCCTTTCTTTATGCGTCGTTACGGAATAAAGAATGTGATGTTGATAGCAATGTTTGCCTGGGTGTTACGATTTGGTCTTTTTGGATTAGGTAATCCTGGCTTTCCTGGAGTCATACTCTTTATCCTCTCAATGATAGTCTATGGTGTTGCCTTTGACTTTTTCAATATTTCTGGTTCATTATTTGTTGATAAAAGTACAGATGCCGCTATACGTTCATCTGCACAAGGGTTATTTATGCTTATGACCAATGGAGTGGGGGCGACTATTGGAACTTTGGCTGCCCAAGGTGTCATCAATCACTTTACATATCCTTCAAAGATTGGTAATGATATCCTTACTATCGGAGATTGGCAGTCATGTTGGTTCATTTTCGCTGGTTACGCACTGATAGTTGGTGTTAGCTTCTCGATAATATTTCGCCCCAAGAAAGTAGAATGAAAAAAGTACAGATATTTTTCAGAGGTATTACAGAAATTGTAGGAAGTTCAGAAATGGGCTTGCTAATACTGGCTAATGAGCCTGATACGAAACAAATTGCTATAATTTGTGACAAGTATATGGAATATGAGTTTAGTTTAAGGATAGGAAAGCCTTCTGTCCTTGACAAGATGATACCTGAGGTTCTATGCCAAATAAATCCAGAAATGAATTCAGATTATTATGAGATATTTTTCTCATCTATTTCTGATGGCCAGTATCAAGCATTGCTGATAAATAAAACAACATTGGAAATGACAAAGATGCGAGCTTCTGATGCTGTACTTTTAGCAAACATTGCTCAGTTGGATATCTATATGGAGGAAACATTGTTTTCAAGACAGAGTGTTCCTTGTGAATCTGGTAAAAGCAAGATGGCTTTGCCTGTCAATGCATTAAGTCGTCAAATGCTTGAGCAGGCTTTAGAAAAAGCTATCACTGACGAAAATTATGAGCTGGCATCGAATTTGAGGGACGAACTTCAAAAGCGTCAACGTACGGATCATTAATTGTCTAAATCTGTGTTAAGGTATGAGAGAAGCTCACTATTTTTATGTTCCGAATGCTGCTGAAACAGATGAATTACCATTAGATGAGACCATACATGCAATAAGGGTACTTCGATTGAAGCCTAAAGATCAAATTTATCTGATGGATGGAGTGGGGAGTTTCTACCTTGCCGAGGTAAAGATGGCGTCATCAAAACATTGTTTGTATAAAGTAAAAGAGGTGCTAAAACAAAATCCATCTTGGAAAGGCCAAATTCATCTTGCCATTGCCCCAACCAAGGATATGGGAAGGATGGAATGGATGGTTGAAAAAGCAACAGAAATCGGTTTCAATAAGATTTCTTTTCTTAACAGTAAGTTTTCAGAGCGCCATGTAATTAAAGCTGATAGGATAGAAAGGATTGTCATATCGGCAATGAAACAAAGCAGAAAACCTTGGAAGCCACTTATAAGTCCTATAGTTGATTTTAAGGATTTTATTAAAAACGAAAAGGCAAAAAATAAGTTTATTTGCCATTGCTATGATGAAATTCCAAGAAAAGATTTTTTTGACAATCTTGATTCAAATAATGATGATATTGTTGTTATGATTGGTCCTGAGGGAGACTTTTCAATTGATGAGGTTAAAGCCGCCCTAAGTTTAGGGTATGAGAGCGTTACACTTGGCAAGAGTAGGCTTAGAACTGAAACAGCCGGCCTGAATGCTGTTATGATCGCGAATTTGGCATTGCGATTATAACGCCTTTATATCAGACATGATATTTGATTCATCGTTTAAAAACTGAATCGAGTTTATTATTTTAAACATTTTCTAACGTAGTCAACGTTCTTTTGATAAATTTTGGTTATATTTGCACCAAAATAAAAGAACGTTATTATTCTATTAAATTTTATCAATTATGCAGAAAAAGTTACTCTTTCTTGTTGTTGTCCTGTTTACTATGACTCTTTCCGTCATGGCTCAGGTAACGACATCTGGCATTAGCGGTAAGATTACCTCCATGGGAGAGGAAGTCATTGGTGCTACGGTCACAGCCACCCATCAACCATCAGGAACAGTTTATCGTGCTGTAACAAATGTTGAGGGGCGATTTACCATTCAAGGTATGCGTGTTGGTGGCCCTTACAAAGTTGAAGTCGCCTACATCGGACAGCAGACCAAGACCTTCGAAAACGTTAATCTTAAATTGGGCGAAGTGGAGGATATGTCATGCTCACTAGAGCAAAACTCAAAAGAACTCCAAGAGGTTGTTGTCACAGGTAATGCTGGAATCAATGCAACAAAAACAGGAGCTGCTCAGAGCCTGACATCTAAACAGATTGCTGATATGCCAAGTATTACCCACGGAATAGCTGATGTTGCCCGTTTAAATCCGCAATTAACAACCACCAACACAGGTGCAATGTCTTTTGCTGGAACAAGCAATCGTTATAATTCATTCATGATTGACGGTGCAATGAATAATGATGTATTTGGTCTTGCCGCAGATGGATCTAATGGAGGGCAAGCTGGTACTCAGCCTGTCTCAATGGAGACAATCGATCAAATTCATATTAATGTTGCACCTTTTGATGTTCGACAGAGCGGATTTACCGGTGGCGCTATCAACGCTATTACTAAGTCAGGTACTAACAACTTTCATGGTAGCTTGTATGGTTTTGGCAACAACAAGAGTTTAATAGGCTCACATTATCCATATTCTGATGGAACTGGATATGCTCCAAAGTTCCAAGATCAGAAAGAATACCAGTGGGGGCTCACATTGGGAGGACCTATTATTAAGGATAAGTTGTTCTTCTTCATAAACTATGAAAATGCCAATAAAGATTATCCTAATATCAATGGCTACCGTCAAGATGGCTCACGAGTGTTGGCAGATGAAGCTGATGGTGTCTTATCAAAGGTTAAAGAGATGGCCGCTAAGCAAGGGCTCAATTATAACGGTGCTTTTGGCAATCCTAATATTTATACCAAAAACCAGAAATTTGGTGCCAAGATTGACTGGAACATCAACGACTTCAATAAATTTGCATTCCGCTGGAGTTATGTTGATGCCAAGAAATTGAATAGTGTTTCTGGCGGATCTTCATTGAACGATGATCATTATTATTATCCATTTGAAAGTAAGACACATTCTTTCACTGCTGAATTGCAAAGCCGGATATCGCCAGTAATTAGCAATGAAGCACGTGTAAGCTATGTCAGAGTACGCGATCAACGTGCCCTTTCATCATCTTTCCCAATGATTTCCTTACAGGTGACAGGTGGCTCAGTTAATATAGGAAATGAGCGTTCCTCAATGGCCAATCAACTTGATCAGGATATTTATACAGTTGAAGATAATCTCACCTGGTATAAAGGAAATCATACTTTTACTTTTGGTACTCACAATGAATTCTATAAGTTTGCCAATTTATTCATACAAGACGCAAATGGCTCTTATAACTTCGCAGACTTAGCTCACTTCAATAAGTATTATACTGATTACATGGCTGGTTCGTTAGACCCAAATTATGCTTACTTCCAACAATACCGTTTTGGCATGGCTAATACCGAAGTAACAGGCGACCCACGATGGCGGACACCTTTCTCTGCTGGTCAGTTGGGATTCTATGCCCAAGATAAGTGGGATGTTTCCTCATCGTTCCAGTTAACCTATGGTTTGCGTATGGAAATCCCTCTATTCTTTGATACCCCGACTGCTAATGAGGGATTCAATGAGTATGCTGCGAACAAGGGATGGGGTGTGCGTACCGACCATAAGCTTTCAAGTAGGCCATTATGGAGTCCACGTGTAGGTTTCCGCTGGGATATTAACAAGGACCGCAAATATATCCTTCGTGGTGGTGTGGGGGTATTTACAGGACGAATCCCTTATGTATGGATTAGCAACAACTTCACAAATACAGGTATTCAGATGTCAAAATACACTGTATATAATCCTAAAGGTTTGGAATTATTACTTGACCCAAACGGACAATTACCAAATGCTCAAAAGTTAAATGCATCAGGAAGTCAGGAAGTTAATGTCTTTGAGGACAACTTCAAGTTTGCCCAGACATTTAAAGCCAACTTAGGGCTTGATTTCAAGGTGTTGGGAATTGACTGGACGGCAGAAGCTATCTATTCCAAGACTCTGAACGACATTTATTATAGGAATCTTGCAGTTGAGGAAACTGGAAGAACCTTTGGACAAGAAACAGGTTATATGTGGGACAACCGCCCGATGTTTGAAAAAGTGACAAAAGGAACTCCTTATGCCTATGTATATGGACTTTATAATACCAGCAAAGGATATACTGTGAACCTGTCATTAAAAGCAGAGAAACATTTCAACTTTGGCCTGGACTTAATGGCAAGTTATACTTGGACACGCTCGATGAGTGTTAATAGCGGAAGTTCTTCTGTGGCCGGTAGCAACTGGATGTATAATACAACATACAGAAATTCGAATGATCCAGAATTGGGATTCAGCGCTTACAATGTTCCCCATCGTGTTCAAGCTAGTGCCTATTACCACGTCAACTATGGTGCACAAAAGCAATGGCAATCTACAATCGGAGTGATTTACCAGGCCAAGAGCGGATCGCCTTATGTTATAGAAATGTATGGTGATATGAATGGTGACGGCGCACGTGGAAACGACCTGATGTTCATCCCTACAGATGAGCAGATTGACATGATGAAGTTTGCATCAACGACTGTAAATAACAGCAATAACACTTATCCTTTAATCACAAAAGTTCTTGGAGCTGGCTACCAAGGTGAGTTATCACAAGACCAACAGCGCGCTCTGCTGAAACAATGGATTGCTGATGATTCTTATATGCGTGAACATCGTGGTGAATACTTCAAGCGCTATGCAGACAATCTTGCATTTGAGCATCATTTTGACGTTCACATGGCACAGAAGTATAGCTTTAAAGTTGCAGGGCAACTTAATTCGCTTGAACTTAGTTTCGATATTATTAATGTGGGCAACTTGTTGAACAAAGATTGGGGACACACCTACGGAGATGGCTTTGGTACATATTTCAGCCCATTCAACTATGAGGGCGGAGGTCTCTTCAAGTTCGATGCGACACATATAGCTAGGAACTATAATTCATATTACAGTCGCTGGCGCGGACAGATAGGATTAAGATATACATTCTAATCTCTAAAAGAAAATAATAAACGTGGATACATTTTTAGTGTATCCACATTTTTATTATCTTTGTACTCAAGTTAGATAAATAATGTCTTGTACATCATTTATCCAAAGTTCGGAAAACCCAACCCAATGTAAATAAATTATTATTTATGAAAATTGATTTTGAGAAAATAGCGGAAGAACATCTCCAAGGTTTTAAAGGAGGAGATGGAAAGTTAGATACACGGAATTATGTTGACGATAAGGCACGCATCATGTACTCTACCTTACGTCCTGGTGCTAATAGCGGCAAGCACAAGCATGACGGTTCGTTCGAAGTCATGTATGTGGTCAGTGGAGAGTTGACGGCTCATTGTGACGAGATAGAAGAGACAATTAGTATGGGGCAAGTCCATTATTGCCCTGATGGCCACTCTCACTGGTTTGAAAACAAAACAGACCATGATGTAGTATATTTAGCAATTGTGCCTACTTTGCGTTGATTTACAAAGCCGACATTCTTGTTACACCTCATCAATTGTGCTGATAAAATATCTACATTACCTTCGCTTTGTGAACATATCCAAGGCTAATGCTGTAAAAGGTAAGCTATTGGCTGCCAATAGGTCAGCCATTACTCTGTAAAAGGTCACCTTTTGTGTGTGAATAGATAAAACTCCGATTATCAAATCTTTATTACATCTTCATCAACCCCGCATATAGGTTATGAATTTTCGCCAACGAAGTGCAAGTAGCATAGTATCATAAAAAAAAAGAATGTATCAAAGATACATTCTTTTTTTATTGATTATAATCTATATTTACTTTTTAGGTTCCATGACACCTTCAATGTAAAGACGCGTCATTTCTGTCTTTGCGTTTGTACGTATCGTAATACTCTTCTTGAAGTGTCCAGGAAACTTCCCCGTTCCATTATATGTTATATTAATAGAACCTTTCTGTCCTGGTGCTACTGGCCTCTTTTCGTAACTGGGAACTGTACATCCACAACTTGCCACTACCTGGTTGATAACCAAAGGTGCGTTACCAATATTTGTGAAAGTAAATGTGACTTTCTGAATTGGATTGTTTTCAGAGAACGTTCCGAAATTGTAAGTTATTTTATCGAATTTTATATCCGCTTTCCCCTGAGCCATCGAGAACGACAGACCCAAAAACATCATCAAAGTTACTAATAAAAATTTTTTCATAATCATCTTTTCTTTTTTATTTATGATGCAAATTTAGGTAGAAAGTTTAGAGATAACTCGATTTTTTACAATTATTAATTTGTATTATTCTTGTTTTAACATATCAAAATCTTGCATTTGAGACTTCTTTTGTCCATATTTCATAGGAAAGTTGTATCTTTGCAATGGAAAATGATTAAATAACTATACTTATGTATCGTACAAAAACGTGTGGTGAACTTCGTCTATTAGACAACGGTAAAGAGGTCGTACTTTCTGGTTGGGTACAGCGCACCCGAAAAATGGGAGGGATGACTTTTGTTGATCTACGTGACCGTTACGGAATTACCCAATTGGTATTCAATGAAGCAGATAATTTTGAACTCTGTAATGAAGCGAATAAACTTGGACGTGAATATTGTGTTCAAGTGAGAGGGATTGTTAGTGAACGCCAAAGCAAGAACAGTAAAATACCGACCGGAGAAATTGAGATAATTGCTAAAGAATTAAATATTTTAAGTTCTTCATTAACACCGCCGTTTACCATTGAGGATAATACCGATGGAGGAGACGACCTAAGAATGAAGTATCGTTATTTGGACCTCCGTCGTCCTTCGGTTCGCAGTAATTTGGAATTACGGCATAGAATGACCATATTGATTCGCAACTTTTTGGATAGTAAAAATTTTATTGAGGTTGAAACACCGATTCTTATTGGCTCAACTCCAGAAGGAGCAAGAGACTTTGTGGTTCCATCGAGAATGAACCCTGGGCAATTTTACGCTCTCCCACAAAGTCCTCAAACCTTGAAACAATTATTGATGATAGCTGGTTTCGATCGCTATTTCCAAATTGCCAAATGTTTCAGAGATGAAGATTTGCGTGCTGACCGTCAGCCTGAGTTTACCCAAATAGACTGTGAGATGTCATTTGTGGATCAAGATGATGTGATAAATATTTTCGAAGATATGGCTCGCCATTTGTTCAAGGAAATAAGAGGTGTCGAACTCCCAGAGAAGTTAGAGCAAATGACTTGGCAAGATGCCATGAAACGTTTTGGCTCAGACAAACCAGACTTGCGTTTCGGAATGGAATTTGTTGAATTGATGGACGACCTTAAAGGTACTGGTGATTTCTCTGTTTTCAATGAAGCCGAGTATATTGGTGGAATTGTGGTTCCAGGTTGTGCCGATTATAGTCGGAAACAATTAAATGAACTTACAGATTTTGTAAAACGACCTCAGATTGGCGCAAAGGGTTTAGTGTTCATCAAATATGGCAAAGATGGAGAAGTTAAGAGTTCAATAGATAAGTTCTATTCACCAGAACAACTTCAGAAAGTAAAGGAGACCTCAGGGGCCCAAGACGGCGATTTGGTTTTAATTCTTTCAGGAGATAAACCAAATAAGACCAGAGTACAATTGTGTGCACTTCGGTTGGAGATGGGCAATCGATTGAACCTCAGAGATAAAAATGTGTTTAAGTGTCTTTGGATAGTGGATTTCCCACTCTTTGAATGGAGCGATGAGGAGCAGCGCTTGATGGCGACACACCATCCATTTACTATGCCTAATCCCGATGATTTACATCTATTGGACGAACATCCTGAGAAGGTTAGGGCTAAGGCATATGACTTTGTTTGTAATGGTATTGAAGTCGGAGGAGGCTCTATTCGAATCCACGACACAGAGTTACAGGCAAAAATGTTCGAAGTCCTTGGTTTCACACCCCAACAAGCCGAAGAGCAGTTTGGATTCTTGATGAACGCCTTTAAATATGGTGCGCCACCACACGCAGGACTTGCATTTGGATTGGATAGATATGTCAGTATCATGGCTGGTCTTGACTCTATCAGGGATGTTATTGCTTTTCCAAAGAACAATAGTGGTCGTGATGTAATGTTGGATGCTCCTTCTGAATTGGCTAATAAGCAATTGGAAGAATTGCAACTAAAATTGGATTTAAAACATTAAAGTTCATTGATTTAAATCAATAAAATACTATTTCGGCTGATATCAAGACTGGAGTTAGCATTTTTTCGTGCAGTATTTTAATTTCTTTGAAAATAAAAAGCTACATTTGCACTAACAAATGTCAAATTATAAATTTGATTAAAGTAGAAATTAAATGTTTGAAGGAATTATGGTAGAAAAGAAAATGACTACAAGCACAGCAGCGAAGAAAGCGACACAGCAAAAGACTGTATCAAAAAAGACAACAACATCTGTAGATTTAAGCCCTGAGAATATTGGATTCAAGGCTGGAGATGTTTACAATGCTCTTGCAGCAGCTGAGAAAGCTCTTTCGGTAAACGAGATTGCAAAGACAGCTAAAATCTCAACAGAAGAAGCTTATCTTGGTATTGGCTGGCTCTCGAAAGAAGGTAAAGTTAAAGGTGAAGCTAACAAGATTGAACTTGCATAATCAATTTTGTTAAAATATTCATGTAGGAGTCTGTATTTTGTGTATAGACTCCTTTTTTTTATGCTATACAATAATGAAATTATTGCTGTCCGGTAAAACTCAAAGAGCATAAATATCTTCCCCGAAGCCCCGTAAGATAGGACTTTTAGGTTTATTTTTTCAAAAGTAAGCCCCCCCTAATCGAAAAGACTTGGTTCAGGTGGCGCTTTTTGCATCTCCTTTGCAAGGAAATCATTCCAAGTTTTTTCGGGATTTTCCATGAATGCGATAAAATCAACGTAGTACATAAGCATAAGTCGTATCATGGTAACAACTTGCGAGAATGCACAGTGTCTCTTGATGCTTCTTGACAGGACTGTTATCAGCAGATTCGCAATCAAGACTACCCATGTCTGTATTTGTATGGCATTGACGCTGTCCCCATAGAAGAAATGAAGCGGGAAGTTCTGTTTAAGCTGTTTGTACAACGACTCGATAGCCCATCTTAGGCGGTAGATTTCAGCAATGTCCTCAACAGTAAAGTCAAAGTTGTTGGTCAATAGTACAACAGGTCTCTTTGTCTCGTAAAATATCTCCACCCTTCGTGCCTCGTGGGTGAGTTCTCCTCTTGTAAAAAGCACTTTCTGATCAATATGCGTTACGAGGCCCTCTGCATTGACATACGTAACGGATTCAAGTACCTCATACTTAAGGTTTTTCTTCATTTTGGTCACGTAGCAAACGCCCTCTTCTGTAAGACGTTGGAATTGCGCGACATCGACATAACCACGGTCCATTGCTAAAGTGGCGTCTTTGGGCAGATGCACCTCTTTGAGCAGGTAATGGTCGTGTTTTGCAGCTGAAGTGAGCTGCACCACCATCGGCACGCCGACATGATACTTCATAACCGTATGCACTTTCATGCCGCCTTTCTTCTTGCCTGATTTCGGATGCCGCCCGACACCTTTGAGTATGTTGTCGAAGAGCGTTATTGTGGTAGAATCCATCATGTAAAGCAGCTTCTCCCAGTCTTTAGGCTCGTGCGTCTGCCCCTTATAACTCTTGGCAGGGCGTCTGTCCGCTAAAAACTTGGCATACTTCTCCAGTAGATATGCATAGACACTTGCAAAGAACTCCTGAGGACGGCGTATATTGGCTTCTGCAAGCGTACTGCGACGAACTAGATAGTTCATTCCGAGGTGTGCGAGCTTGTGAGCCTCCGCCTTCATGCCTATCTCAAGTTCGCGCAGAGAATCAAAGTGTTTGAGGATGCCGAACAACATTACGACGAGATGTTGGTAGCCGTCAAAGCGCTTCACGTAAGCCTCGCTTCCTTTCGTTTCGCAGCTTATCTGAAGAATTTTCTCTTTGTCGAGTAACTTTAATACTTGACTATAGACCGGCTGTCCGGTAAAATGACTATCTTTGCTCATGGTTATATTTATTATATTGCGAAAACAAAGATAACCAAAAGGGCTGATACCTCGTGAGATGTGTCAGCCCTAATTTATTTTGTTTGAAAAAGTTTTACCGGACAGCAATAATTTTGAATCAACGGGCCAACGTTTCAGCCATTGGAACATTGAACCACTAGACACATTCCACTTACGCAATATGGACGCTTGAGAAGAACCGCTAGAATAATAATCGATTAACACTTGCAGCTTGAACGAATAAGAAAATTCGCGCGGGGTTTTACGTTTTGTCATAATTTCTTACTTTTTTATAGACAGAATTGTGACAAGCTAAATCCGTATAAGACACACTGAAAATCAAGATGGTAGAAAAGGGGAAAAAGAATGCCATTGTAAGCATTCTTTACTTTCTGAATAAGGGGCGGAATGAGACTGAAAGACAGCGAAAGAGAACGGTGGGGAGAAAGGTGGGCATAGCGTTGGCGACGATTTGGCAAAGCGCTATTTGCGTCCGAAGTCAGCGGGTATCTCGCCCCACTGCTTGGTCTCCCATTTGATGATGGGTACCGTTACGGGATGAGAGCGCAACCACTGCTCGGCTCTGGCTATAATACGATAGAGTTCCTCGGTCTGGGCATTCCGCTCCAATGCAGTTTTGCATTTCTTCTTACTCACCCACAGAATGGCATTGTAAGAATCGCTGTAGATAACCTTATCCTTGATACCGCGCTGCTCCATCAGGGCCAACGCATGGACAATGGCTAAAAATTCGCCGATGTTGTTTGTGCCATGCACAGGACCGTAATGAAACACCCGTGCGCCCGTTGCCAAGTCGATACACTGGTATTCCATAGGACCGGGGTTGCCCGAACAAGCTGCATCGACAGCCCAAGCCCCTGCCTTTACCGTCATCGGTAAAGGCAACACGGTATCATGCCGATAGTCAGGAGGATTTTGTAAAGTGTTCATAAAGCAGCAAGGCAATGTTTTTTACATATCGCCTACAGGATATCCTTTGGCTTTCAATTCTTCTAATACTTTTCTTGCAATAGCTATTCCCGCTTCTCTCCCAGCTTCATAAAGCTCTTTCATTAATGATGGTGTAGTCATAGCGACTTTTCTACCCAATGGAGTATCAAAGAAAGCTGCATATTCCTTTATTTCGGCTAAAGTAAAATACCTCTTATAGATGGGCAAATACAGCTCACTTATTTTGTCAAAAAAGTATTTTCTGAACTCATCTTCAAGCTTTTGCATAACCTCTTCGGGAACTTCTGATAATCCTTCTTTTAATTGCTGCATCAAAACGGGATAGGTAGAAGCGAGAGAAGTCTTTGCGCCCGAAACAGTCATTAACTGTTCAAGTGCTGCGCTGTACTCGTTGTCGTAAGCGTTGATAGAGTCATTGCTTTGGCAACAAGCTATCTGTGGTATCAAACATATAGATAGAAGAATTGTAAAAAATATCTTTTTCATACAGTATTTGTTAAAGAAACATTTATGCGCATTGCTTTTCCTCCCCCCTTTCGGGGAGGGTTAGGGAGGGGCTTTACATTCTCTCTGGTACTTCTATGCCCAAGAGTGCCATGCCGTTCTTGATTATCTTGGCAACGTTCTGTGCCAGAACAAGACGTGTGGTCTTCTCTTCTTCGCGCTCAGCATTGAGAATGCTGTAGTCGTGATAGAACTGATTGAACTCTTTGGTAAGCTCGTAGCAATAGTTGGCGATGCCGCTCGGACTGTAGTCGATGCCTGCCTGTGCGACGGCTGCGCCAAAATCGTTCATTTTCTGTATGAGTGCGACTTCCTTTTCGTTCAGCGGTGCGTCGTCACTGAGTGTTGCAGGGATGACGATGTTCTGCTGGGTGGCTTTGCGGAGAATGCTTCGGATGCGTGCATAGGTGTATTGTATGAACGGACCGGTGTTGCCATTGAAGTCGATTGACTCTTCAGGATTGAAGAGCATGTTCTTTCTTGCATCGACTTTTAGGATAAAATACTTCAGCGCACCCATTCCGACAATGCGTGCAATCTCGTTTTTCTCCTCTTCGGTGATGCCTTCGAGTTTGTTCACTTTGTCTTCGCTGAGACTCTTGGCATTCTCAATCATTGAAGCTACGAGGTCGTCGGCATCAACCACTGTTCCCTCACGGCTTTTCATTTTTCCGTTCGGAAGTTCCACCATTCCATAGGAGAAGTGAACCAAGTCTTTGCCCCACTTGAAGCCAAGACGGTCCAAAAGAATGGAAAGCACTTGGAAATGATAATTCTGCTCGTTGCCGACGACATAGATCATCTTGTCAATGGGGAAGTCTTTGAAGCGCATTTCTGCCGTGCCGATGTCCTGTGTCATATAGACCGATGTGCCGTCACTGCGCAAAAGGAGTTTCTGGTCGAGTCCCTCGTTGGTGAGATCTGCCCAGACGGAGTTGTCGGCTTTGCGGATGAATAATCCCTTTTCGAGTCCTTCTTCCACCTTTTTCTTTCCTTCCAAGTAGGTATTGCTCTCGTAATAGATTTTGTCGAAGCCCACTCCGAGTGCCTTGTAGGTCTCGTCGAAACCTGCATAGACCCAGTTGTTCATCTTTTCCCAAAGCGCACGCACTTCCAGATCGCCGGCTTCCCACTTCACGAGCATGGCATGGGCTTCCTTCATGAGTGGTGCCTCTTTCTCGGCCCTTGCCTTTGCAGCCTCGTCGTCCATCCCTTCAGCTGTGAATTTCGCCATCAGCTCTTTCACTTCCTCACGGTAATGCTTGTCGAACGCCACATAGAAATCGCCAATGAGGTGGTCGCCCTTCTTTCCTGCCTGTTCTGGTGTGATGCCATTGCCCCACTTCTGCCATGCGAGCATGGACTTACAGATGTGAATACCTCTGTCGTTCACAATGTTGGTCTTTACCACCTTGTAGCCGTTGGCTTCCATTATCTGTGCCAATGACCATCCCAACAGGTTATTGCGGACGTGTCCTAAATGGAGCGGTTTGTTGGTATTGGGTGAAGAATACTCCACCATTACCAACGGACTGTCTGCCGTCGCTCTCCTTTCGCCGAACTTCTCGTCGGCATTGATGTCGTTGAGCAGCCCCACCCATGCTGCTGGAGCTATCACAAGGTTGAGAAATCCCTTCACGACATTGAAGTCTGCCACAGCCTTGCAGTGCGCTTTCAGGTATGCGCCCATTTCCTGTGCCGTATCTTCCGGTTTCTTTCGGGAAGTTTTCAGCAGTGGAAATGCCACCAATGTGAGATTTCCCTCGAAATCGGTGCGTGTTTTCTGCAACTGAATCATCTGTGCCGGCACTTCAGCACCGTACAGTTCCTTGACAGCGGCAAGTGCCGCGGTGGTTATCTGCTCTTCTATCTTCATGTTCTGTATGTTATTTTCTGACTGCAAAGGTAATAAAAAAAAAAGAAAAAGCCCACGCATCGATAATTCAATGTATGGGCTTGTAATTATTAGGTCAGTGTTAGCCTGACAAGCCCGTCTTTTCCTCATTCATCACAGCCACATTCTTGGCGCTGATGAGACTTTCGAATTGAATAGTTAAGTAAAGAAGGGTATTATTGCCTCCTACCTTCATACAAGAAAATATGAAGGACTTGACATCTAACAATGAGGCTATAAACCATAAAAAATCAGCCTCAAAAGGTAGATCCTTAACCAACTGATAAATAGATAGTTATAAAACCCTATGTGATAGATGACCTTTCGCTGTGTAAAAGATGACCTTTCGCAGTGTAATAGATGAGCTTTCGGGAAACGAAAGGTGAGCTTAGGCGGTTGGGCGATTAAATTTAAATCGGCTATCGGAGCCTGTGCTGATTAAGTTGGAATGTCAGCAGATTGTTTGCAGTACTACCAATACATAGCGGTCTATGCTGTGAGAGCATGAAAAGTTTGAGGGGGAATGACTCATTCTGGAGACATGGGGCGACAACGTACAAGGGAAACGAGGATGAAAGCCAGGGTGAGCCACGATGAATGACTATGGACGGCAGCCACAAGTACAGATGTTAGGAATATAAATACAAAAAAGACGTCCCCCGGACGGGACGTCTCTTTTAACTTGTGGACAATCAGCTATTAAGCGTTGACTGCATCTGACAATTCAGCACCAGCCTTGAATTTTGCCACTTTCTTAGCAGCAATCTTGATTTTCTGCTTTGTTGCTGGATTAATACCCTCATGAGCAGGACGCTCTGTTACAGAGTAAGTACCGAAACCTACCAACTGAACTTTGTCACCTGCTACTAATGCATCCTTGATGGCTGCTGTTGTTGCGTCCAATGCTTTCTTTGCGTCAGCCTTGCTCAAACCGGCACCGGCTGCAATCTTCTCGATTAATTCTGATTTGTTCATAACTTGAATTATTAAGTGATTATACGTGAATTATATTCAAACTTTGTTGCAAATATAATTGTTTCATTTCGGAAAACAAACAAAAAGTCAAAGAAAGTGAAGAATTTACTAAAAAAAGTTCCACATACCCTACATTTTATGCATTATAACGGGAAAAATTCGTAATTTTGTACACTGAACGGAACTTAATTGAATTATGCGCAACATACCAATTGTAACAAAAAACCTGTTGATCATCAACGTGCTGATGTTCATCGTCACCATTATCATGGGAGGAATGGGTATCGACCTGAACAATGTTCTGGGCCTCCATTTCTTTCTTGCCGATGATTTCCACCTGTGGCAACTCATCTCTTACATGTTCATGCACGGTGGCTTCATGCACATTCTGATGAATATGTTCATGCTCTGGATGTTCGGCATGGTAGTGGAGAATGTCTGGGGACCTAAAAAGTTCCTCCTTTATTATATAATCTGTGGGGTCGGAGCTGGAATCTGTCAGGAATTGGCGCAATACGGGTCGTACCTGGTGGAGAACCTTGCCGCCTATCAGTACATCGTTTCGGGCGTGAACAAGATTCCTATGAGCGACTACCTGAACCTTTGGACCACCGTTGGCGCGTCGGGGGCCATCTATGCGGTGCTGCTTGCTTTCGGAATGATGTTTCCTGAGGAGCGTATGTTCATCATTCCCATCCCTATTCCCATCAAAGCCAAATGGATTATCATCGGTTCCATCGCCATTGAACTGTTCTCGGCTATCGGAACGAGCAACGACGGTGTGGCCCACTTGGCCCATCTCGGAGGTATGCTGTTTGGATTCCTGCTGATACGATACTGGAGGAAGCATCCCTATTCTGACGGCAACTTCGGTATGAACAAGGGACAGCAGTTCTTCGACAATCTGCGGAACAGCTGGGAGCAACGGACGAACCACTCGGCTGACAACCACAGGCACGACAATGGCAACGAGGGGCAGTGGAACTCACGAAATACCCAACAGCCTGAGAGCGACTGGGACTACAACGCAAGGAAGAAACGTGAGCAGGAGGAGATAGACGGGATTCTCGACAAAATCCGTAAGAACGGTTACGACAGTCTGTCGAAAGAGGAAAAACAGAAGTTATTCGATAGTAGCAAATAGGATACGTCACCTTAAGGACGCATCCAATGGTCATGCTGCCACCCTACCACTTTAGTTTTACAAGCACGGAGGAGAACCACCGCAGGAACGTCGCTCCCCATTTATCGAATGCCAAACAATGATATTCTGGAAAAATAAGGGCAAAACAGAACATACCCCACGAAGAATGAGTTGGGGAAGCGTATTCTTGTCACTGCTGAAGATAGCCAACATACTGGCCATCATAGCAATGGCGAGTGTCGGATTCATTGACAGAATCAATCCGACGGAGCATCCGCTGTGGGCCAGTATTGGACTGGGATTCCCCGTTCTGCTGGCCATCAACCTGGCTTTTCTCGTCATTTGGATATTCATCCGTCCGAAAATGCTGTGGCTTCCAGTACTTGGATTGCTCATCTGCTATTCGCCCATCCGCAAATACACACCTTTCAACAAGCCAATGGAGCACCCCCACGGGTCGATCAAAGTGCTCTCGTACAACGTTTACATGTTCGCACCATGGGATTTGGAAAAAGGGAAGTCCAATCCCATCGTCGATTACATCATCAACAGCAAGGCCGACATCGTCTGCCTTCAGGAATCTGACGCAAGGGAAGCAGGGGAAGAACTCATAGAGAAGAGGCTCAAGGACGCGTATCCGCACCACGACTTCGTGAAAATAACCGATTCCGGCGGACAACACATGATGCTGCTGACGAAATTCCCCATCATAAGAAAAGAGAGAATTGAATACAAGTCGGCGGGAAACATCAGCTACGCTTACATCATCGACTACAAAGGAACCGAAGTACTCGTAGTCAACAACCACTTTGAAAGCAACCATCTGAGCGAGGAAGACAAACAAAGCTACAAGAACATTGTCAAGTCACCGCTCGAAACAAAGGACACGGAGCGCGCATCGTTCCGTTTGCTCAACAAACTGGGAGAAGCCGCAGTCATCCGCTCACCGCAGGTGGAGAAAGTCGCAGCCTACGTAAAGACATATATGGACAGACACGTGCCCGTCATTCTGTGTGGCGACTTCAATGACAGTCCCATCAGCTTCGCCCACCACACACTGGAGAAACAATTGACAGACTGCTACATAGCAAGCGGTAACGGTCCGGGAATCTCCTATCACAAAAACGGGATGTATTTCCGCATCGACCACATTTTTTGCTCGGACGATTTTGAGCCATTCGAGGCCAAAGTCGATGATAAGATTGACAATTCCGACCACTATCCTATATATACGTGGCTAAAATACAGACCAAAACCTTAAAAAAAGAAGAATAAAATCATTTAAATTTCCAAAAATGTGAAAAAATAACTATCTTTGCACGTCTATATTGGCTGATAGTGAGCTAACCAAAAGGAGACGTATGGTGAAACGGACGGGCAGCAAAGAGCCCGAAAGGATGGGGGACCAGCTTGTCAACAGGCAGCAATCTCACATTCAACAAGGAGGAAAGTTTGTCCGACAACTCATTTCCTGGCATTCGCTAGCCAGCCAACTCAGATAGGGAAACAATAAATTATAACAAAAAAATAAAATGCAAAACAAAGGATTAGTAATTTGTGTTGCCGTCTTGCTGACGCTTGCAAGCATTTTCTACTTGTCTTTCTCAGTAGCAACCAGCTACTACGACAGTCAGGCGGCAAAGATTAAAGACCCTATTGCACAACAGGACTACAAAGATTCTGTGAAGTATCTGGGTATTTACTCTTACCAAAAGTGTCTTGAGACACAGATAGGCCTTGGTTTGGACCTTAAGGGCGGTATGAACGTTATCCTTGAGATTTCAGTTCCAGATGTAGTAGATGTTCTCGCTGACCACAAGACCGACCCAGCTTACGTGAAGTCAATGACAGAAGCAAGAAAGCAGGAGACAACAAGTCAGTCAGACTTTATCTCCCTCTTCATCGATGCCTTCCACAAGAATGCACCAGGACGCAAGCTGGCAGAGATATTTGCGACACAGCAGCTCAAAGGCAAGGTAAGCACGCAGAGCACGGACAAGGAAGTCGAGAATGCCCTCCGACAGGAAGTTACGGCAGCCATCGACAACTCTTACAACGTAGTTCGCAACCGTATTGACCAGTTTGGTGTCGTACAGCCTAACATTCAGAAGCTGGAAGGCCAGGAAGGACGCCTGATGGTTGAGATGCCAGGTATCCGTGAGCCGGAACGCATGCGCAAACTGTTACAGGGCTCTGCTAATCTTGAGTTCTGGGAGACGTACAACAATCAGGAAATCGCACCCTATCTGTCACAGCTCGACCAGCGTTTGGCCAATGGTAACACAAAGGTTGAAGCCAAGGATACGACGGCAGCTGATCCAAGCAAAATGGTTGCTCAAGCAAAGCCAGCTCCAAAACTTTCCTTGAAGAAGGGCAACAAGCTGGCTACGAACGGCAACGATGCTCAGATGGCAGCAGCCAAGAAGCGCAATCCGCTGCTCTCTATGCTTCAGCTGATTCCCGGCGACGCATTGAGCATGGTGGGTTATGCCAGTGTCCGCGACACAGCAGCCATCAACAAAATTATCTACAGCCAGTTGGCAAAGCAGGTTTTGCCTTCCGACTTGAAACTTCTCTGGAGCGCCAAGCCAGCAGACGGTCTTAACCAGAAGAACATCTATGAGCTTCACGCTTTGAAAGTCACAACGGCCGACGGCCGTGCGCCACTGGAAGGCGACGTTATCACAGATGCCAAGGACCAGTTCGACCAGTTCGGCCGCCCAGAGGTCAGCATGAGCATGAATTCTGACGGTGCTCGCCAGTGGGCAAACATCACTAAGGCCAACATCGGCAAGGCTGTTGCAGTCGTTCTCGACGGATTGGTTTACACCTCTCCACGCATCAATCAGGAAATCGACGGTGGACAGTCACAGATTTCTGGCTCATTCACGATTGAAGATACAAAGGATTTGGCCAATACTCTGAAGTCTGGTCGCATGCCAGCACCTGCACGCATCGTTCAGGAAGAAGTGGTTGGTCCTACACTGGGAGCCCAATCCATCCAACAGGGTCTTTGGTCGTTCGCCATAGCCTTCGTTCTCTTGATGATTTACATGATTATCATGTATGGCTTCATTCCAGGAATGCTGGCTAATGGAGCGTTGCTTGCCAACCTTTTCTTCACCCTCGGTATTTTGGCCTCATTCCAGTCGGCCCTCACCATGCCTGGTATTGCCGGTATAGTGCTGACCCTCGGTACGGCAGTGGATGCCAACGTGCTCATCTACGAGCGCATTAAGGAAGAGATGCGAGGCGGAAAGGGAATTAAGGAGGCACTGAAAGCCGGCTACAGCAATGCTTTCTCGGCTATCTTCGACTCTAACCTGACATCACTCATCACTGGTGTCATCCTCCTTGTCACTGGCACAGGTCCTATCCGTGGTTTCGCCACAACCTGGATCATCGGTATCATCTGCTCGTTCTTCACTGCGGTGTTCCTGACTCGTCTCATTTACGAAAACCGTCTGAAGAAAGACAAGTGGCTCAACCAAAAGTTCTACACTTCATTTAGCAAGAAGATGCTGCAGAACACCCACTATCTCTTCATGAGTATGTACAAGAAGAGTTTCACAGTTTGGGGAGTAGCTGTTCTTATCTGTATCGTTAGCTTCGCAGTACGAGGTTTGAGTCAGAGTATCGACTTCACAGGTGGTCGCAACTATGTCATCACATTGAACAAGTCTGTACCTGTTGAGGAAGTGCGCAAAGCCGTTCAGAATGCCTTTGTCAACACAATAGGTGAGAACGCTGGGAAGCCAGCCACCACCAACGTGATAGCACTGGGTACGGAAGGCAACACCATCCGTGTTTCAACAAACTATAATATCGAGTCGAACGACCCGGCAGAGGACGACCACGCAGAGACAGTGCTCTACAACGCATTGAAGAAGGGCGGTTTCGTAAGCCAGACGAGCGTTGAGAGCTTCAAGAACCCTGACATCCGTGAGGGAGGATCAATCATCAGCTCAGCCAAAGTAGGTCCATCAGTGGCAAAGGACATCACCCACGGTGCCATCATCAGCGTCGCACTTGCCATCGTGTTCATCTTCCTCTATATCCTTCTCCGATTCCGCAACATCGGTTTCTCTGTAGGATCTATCGTAGGTTTGATTCTCGACACGACCATCGTAGTCGGAATCTTCTCGCTTTGCTATGGCTGGATAGGATTCTCGCTTGAGATTGATCAGACATTCATCGGCGCCATCCTGACGGTAATCGGTTACGACATTAACGATACCGTGGTTGTGTATGACCGTATTCGCGAGAACCTACGCAACAACAAGCACCGACTGAACAAGACTGACATGCAGGGGCTCTTCAACGATTCTATCAATCAGACCCTCTCACGTACTATCAACACGTCTGTCTCAACATTGATTGTGCTCATATCCATCTTTATCCTTGGCGGCGACAGCATCCGCAGCTTCTCATTCGCCATGATTATCGGTGTGATTATCGGTACTTTGTCATCCATTTTCATTGCTTCTCCTGTAGCATACTTGGTATTGGGAAAGAAAATAGAGAACCGCTTAGCTGCAGCCTCAGCAGACGAGGCAAAAGAATAAGCTATAAACTTTATAATAAATAATCAGCCTGAAGGCCGGTAGTCATCACGACTATCGGCCTTTTGCTTTCCCCACGTCATCGACACCTAACGCAATGAAGCCACGGCGGAACGCACGCAAAGGGTACTCTTATGGTGAAAGCCAGGCATGAGTGATGCAACAGAGGCGCATTAGAGTCTTGAAAAAAGAGCCGATTGTGCGAATTTCGTGGCCTCCGCAAATGTGCTGAGTGAAGCGTCTGGCGAGCGCAGTAGGTGTTTTCGAAGAATTAAGTTCAGCTATGAGACTTCCAAAGGTGACCTATCACCTGATGAAAGGTGAGCTATCATCAGGTAATAGCTTACCTATGAGAAAGCGTTTGCTATCATTCTGTTTTTCAGCAACTTATGAAAACTCAATCCTTGATAGTTTTTAACGGTTGGACGGCTGAGAAAAAACTAAGACAGAGTTATCCTTCCATGGCATGTCGGTGGCAAAAGCACGATAGACGTGGCATAAAAAATGGCCAATCCGTTACATTCTAACGAGTTAGCCATTACTTTGATGATAATGAATGTTGTCCTAAGCGGATTCGAACCACTACAAACAGAACCAAAACCTGTTGTGCTACCATTACACCATAGGACAATTGCGCTGCAAAGGTAGTGTTTTTTGAGTATTTAACCAAATTTTTGCTGGTTATTTTGCAATTAACCAAGAAATCCGTGGCTAAGAAATTGCTTTCAACAGGTATTGACCATGTTTGTGAAACACAAGCTCATGGTGTGGAAAGAGGCAACAACGCTGGGGAGACAGGTAAAAAGGGACAAGGACATGGCATTCGAGCCAACATCGAGCTGTGACTAAACAACAAGACGTCTGCCCGCAATCAACCAACCCGTAACTGGCTTTGTAGGACAGAGTGGGATAAAAAAGCCGGCATCCCTTGATTGGGGTGTCGGCTTTGCATTATGATATGATTTTCTCAACTTATTTAACGATGACAAGAAAATAGTTTTTCTTGCCACGCTGAACAAGGAGATACTTGTCGTCGATGAGGTCTGTAGCAGTGACTGGTTGGTCGAACGCAGCGATTTTCTCCTTGTTGAGCGATACTCCGCCGCCCTTTACCAACTTGCGCATCTCGCTTTTGCTTGGGAATATCTGCATGCCCTCCTGATTGAAGATATCCACTGCGGGCTGCCCCAAGAGTTCTTTCGATACCTCATAATGGGGTACATCCTTGAAAACGTCGTTGAAAGTCTGCTCGTCGAGTTGGAGCAGGTTTTCCTTCGTCGCCTTTCCGAATAGGATGTTTGAGGCCGCAATAGCCATATCAAGGTCTTCCTGCGAGTGAACCATCCTTGTAACTTCCTCGGCCAACCGACGCTGCAGTGTGCGACGGCCTGGATCTTGCTTGTGCTCTTCGATGAGTGTGTCTATGGTTGGCTTGTCCAACGAGGTGAAAATCTTGATGTATTTCTCTGCATCGTCGTCGCTCACATTGAGCCAGAACTGATAGAACACATAAGGAGTGGTGCGGTTACGATCGAGCCAGATGTTCCCACTCTCGGTCTTTCCAAACTTCTTGCCGTCTGCCTTCGTAATCAGGGGACACGTCAGGCAATATGCCTCGGCTTCTTGTCCCAGCGTTCGGCGAATGAGCTCTGTACCGGTGGTCATGTTTCCCCACTGGTCGTTTCCTCCGAGCTGGAGTTTCACACCGTATTTCTTATACTGATAGAGGAAATCGTAGCCCTGTAAGAGCTGGTAGGTGAACTCCGTGAACGACAAGCCGTCGCGCGCCTCGCCATTTAGACGTTTCTTCACGCTGTCCTTCGCCATCATGTAGTTGACAGTGATATGCTTTCCCACCTCACGGGCAAAGTCGAGGAAGGTGAAATCCTTCATCCAGTCATAGTTGTTCACCATCTCCGCCTTATTGGGAGCATCGCCATCGAAGTCGAGAAATTTGCTGACCTGTTTCTTGATAGCCTCCTGATTGTGATAAAGCGTCTCTGCATCGAGCAGGTTACGTTCCTGACTCTTGCCCGATGGGTCGCCAATCATACCTGTTGCCCCACCTACGAGCAGATAGGGCTTGTGCCCACAAAGCTGGAGATGGCGCAACATCATGATGCCACATAAGTGACCGATGTGCAGGGAGTCGGCCGTAGGATCCGTTCCCAAATAGGCCGATACCATTTCCCTTTGCAGGAATTCCTCTGTGCCTGGCATAATCTGCGCCAACATTCCTCGCCAACGAAGTTCTTCAACAAAGTTTTTCATCAAATGAATGTGTTTGAAGCCATTGAGGCTTTATATTACTATTTAAAAATGGGGGTGCTGTCTTTTCAAAATGCTACGGAACGGGGTCGTACCCGCTCCCACCCCAAGGGTTACATCTTAGTATTCGCCATATCGCCAAGGCCATTCCTTTTATCGGTCCGTGTTTCAAGAGTGCCTGACGGGCATACTCTGAACAGGTGGGCGTGAATCGGCAAGAAGGTGGCGTATAGGGGGTTATAAATTTCTGATAGAACAATATGGGCAAAACCAGAACACTGGCTGTCGCATGGGATATGAATTGTATTATCTTTCTAAACGTCATAATCAGCCCCTTCTTCTCGTTTATAGACGTTCGCTGATGCGTTGCATTAGGTTGCAAACCTTTGCCTCGACATCAGCTGACTCGTGCAATTCGTCATCAAGCCATACAAATGCAAGCAGTATCTCTTTACCCGCCGTCTCTGACAATTTGTCCCAAAGTATGTATTTGTTCTTTCGGTAAGCCTCGCGTATCTGCCGCTTCACACGATTGCGCTTGACTGCACGCTTAAAATGTTTCTTGGGCACACTGACAAGAATCTTCACCGGAGTGGTGAGGTCTGGAGCGTTGTCTCTGAGCTCCGGGTGCCTATCTATCAACTGATAGACTGCTCTCAAAGGGAACGCTGCCAACGAACGGCTGTTTCCCCCGACAAAGAGCTGGTCAATGAGTTTCTTACTGCACAGCCGCTCTTCCTTACTGAATGTAAATCTGCGGGAAGCTGGCATAGGCTGTTTGTTTATATTCTGTGTGCAGGCAATGTGTTCCTGCTTTCTTATTTGTTCTTTTCCAGGAATGCACGGAGCGCTCCTGTCATTGAAGGATGTTCCTTCGACGGTGCCTCAAGGTCGAGACGATAGCCTTGTGCCTCTACTTCCTTGGCGGTTGCTGGACCAAAGGCTGCAATCTTGACGTCGCCCTGTACAAAGTCGGGCATATTTTGCTTTAAGGCACGTACACCCGTAGGGCTGAAGAAAATCATCATGTCGTAATCGAAGTTCTTCTTTTCAACCTCCGTTAGGTCGTTGCTCACCGTGCGATACATGACGCACTCCTTATGGTGCAACTTATTGTTGGTCAGCAACTCGTTGATAGAGTCATTGTGAACAGAGCTTTGTGGGACAAGATATTTCTCATCCTTGTGCTTCACCATTGTTGGAATCAAGCTGTCAATCTTGCCCGAATTTCCAAAGAACACCTTGCGTTTCCTGTATTGCACATATTTTTGGATATACAGCGCAATCGTCTCTATGACACAGAAATACTTCATTGTCTCAGGAATGGTAATTCGCATGTCCTGCGCAAGCTTGAAATAATTGTCGATTGCATGACGTGAAGTGAATACCACGGCTGAATAATCGAGCAAGTTTACTTTCTGCTGACGGAACTCTTTTGCGGAGAGTCCCTCCACCTTGAAGAACGGACGGAAGTCCAACTCAACACCAAAGTTATTCGCAATGTCATAATAGGGCGACTTGTCGCTACCTGGTTTAGGCTGTGATATCAAGATCTTTTTAATCATCGTGTCCTAATAATTTATAGTCAAATAATTGCCTGTGTATGTCAAGATACCTAACAATGCCGTCAACGGCATCAATTCAAGTGCACAAAAGTACAAAATTATTTGCAGACTTGCCGCGGTTCTTCTGAAAAAGATGACAAAACCCTGGTAAAAGGTGAGAATCTTGATAATAGCGATGACCGAAACCACATAAATCAGGGTGTAATGCACCGACAAGTGGAAATAGATCAACAGCAACACCACGGGAAAGGTGAGCACTCCTTCAGCGGAGGTCAGGAAAAGGCATAGCCTTGTCCATTGGGAGTTGCTCTTTCGGTCGAAATAGACCCAGTTTACCAGCGAATACAATAAATATTTTATCAGGAAATAGCAGAGGAAAACTGCCAGATAGATTCCCACGATCGCCAATTGGGAGTCGAGAATATAAGCTCCTCCCGTGAACGACCTTGTATAAAGGTAATATGTGATGCTGAAAAGAAGCGCCGTTTGCAAAACTAAGAACAGTTGAAAGCGCACCTCGTAGGCTGTTTCACTCACCATTGTTCTGCGATAGGGCATGTGGAAAAGACTCTTTATCTGGCGTACTATGAAATTGCTCGACATCGATGCCGCTATCATTGCCAAGGCAAAGCAGACAAGTAATGTGCCAGCAACCGTATTGTCGTTGCTAACGCTGTATGGTGCCGGATCGCCCAGCACGCCGTTGTGGGCTATTCCCTGTTCAGGATGGAAGTAAGGATTGCCTTTAAAGTAGCCCTCGTCCCGAAAACTGACATCCGTGAGACTGAAAGGCTTCGGCGCTCTCCAATGCAACAAGTCAGTTCTATGGGTGTTTCCCGACAGAACAGAATCAATGACGGCCTTACCGCTCGTCGAATCCTTTGCGGCAAGGTCTTTTTTCTTCCGTCCGGCAGGTTTCAAGCGCCTCAACAAAGGCGGTACTGCTATCGAGTCGGTTTTCGACATCAGCTATTTAGAGTCCGAAAACTTTCTTGATTTCATCCACACGGTCGAGTTTCTCCCATGTGAAGAGTTCCACCTCAAGGTCGAGTTCCTCATGATAGAGACTCTCAAAATGCTTCATCACCTTCTCGTTCTTGCGCCCCATGTGTCCGTAAGCTGCCGTTTCAAGGAACATTGGCTGACGAAGGTTCAACTGACGCTCTATAGCTTTCGGTCGAAGGTCGAACATCTGTTTGATTTTCTCTGCTATCTCTCCGTCAGAAAGCTGCACGTTCGCACGACCATAGGTGTTTACATACACGCTGACGGGCTGCGCCACGCCGATGGCGTAGGCCAATTGTACAAGGATTTCGTCGCTCACGCCTGCCGCGACCATATTTTTGGCGATGTAACGGGCTGCGTATGCTGCCGAACGGTCAACCTTCGATGAATCCTTTCCTGAGAATGCGCCACCTCCATGAGCACCTCTCCCGCCATAGGTATCAACAATAATCTTGCGACCTGTCAAGCCTGTGTCGCCGTGAGGACCGCCAATGACGAACTTACCAGTAGGATTTACGAAGTATTTGATATCATCATTGAAGAGTCTGAGTACCTTCTCCGAGTTGATTTGTGCCTTCACACGTGGCATTAAGACGGTGATAACGTCCTCGCGAATCTTTGCCAGCATCTGCTCGTCGGCCTTCAACTGTGCCTCTGGTGAGCCATCGGCAGGTTTCACGAAGTCATCGTGCTGCGTTGACACAACAATGGTGTCAATTCGCTGAGGAATATTGTCGTCGCTGTATTCCACCGTCACCTGACTCTTTGAATCAGGACGGAGATAAAGCATTTCCTTGCCTTCCTTTCGGATATCGGCCAGCGTGCTCATGATGAGGTGTGCCAAGTCGAGTGTTACCGGCATATAGTTCTCTGTCTCATTGCAGGCATAACCAAACATCATTCCCTGATCGCCAGCGCCCTGATTTTCTTCGTCGCCGTTATCTACTCCACGGTTGATGTCAGAGCTCTGCTCATGGATAGCTGACAGAATGCCACAGCTATTGCCGTCGAACTGGTATTCTGCCTTCGTGTAACCAATCTTGTTGATGGTCTTTCTCGTAATGGCAGAGATGTCAATATATTCCTTTGAACGAACCTCGCCCATGATTGCCACCTGCCCTGTCGTATTGAATGTTTCGATAGCACAACGTGCGTCCTTGTCATAGGCAAGGAACTGGTCGAGCAATGCGTCACTAATCTGGTCGGCCACCTTGTCTGGGTGTCCCTCTGAAACTGATTCTGATGAAAATAAATATGCCATTGTACGTTCTATTTTACTATTACATTATTTGTGTTTAAGTTTGCAAAGTTACTGCAACTTAGTGTTATAACAAAATAAAACCAGAATATTTAGATTTTATTAGATTCAGCAATCGTCCAACAACTATTTCAGTAATGCCAGCAAAAACAGCCAGAGATGGGTAACAATCCGTTAAATACAATCCAACTATTTCGTTTTTATAGCCGATTTTTTGTACTTTTGCCTACCATAAACCAACCATCGACCATGGAGGATTTGATTCATTACTGCTGGAAGCACAAGTTATTTCCACTCACTGGACTAAAAACGACTGATGAGCAGAAAGTTGAGGTTATTGACCCTGGATTGCACAATCGCAATGCGGGCCCTGATTTTTTCAATGCGAAGGTAAAAATCGGCGGAACGCTGTGGGTGGGAAACGTCGAGATTCACGACAAGGCTTCTGACTGGTTTCTTCACCGACATGAGAAAGACGTGCATTACAACAACGTGATTCTCCATGTTGTGGAAAGCTCCGACACCGTGGTAAAAAAGCAGAACGGAGACGTACCGCCGCAAATGGAACTGCCGGTGCCTACCTCTGTGCGAGTGCACTACGAGGAATTGGTGAAGACCGACGATTACCCGCCTTGCTATAAGATAATTCCCAGTCTGAGCCAGCTGATGGTCCACTCATGGATGAGTGCGCTGCAGACCGAGCGACTTGAGCAACGAACCAAGGCCATCTCACGAAGGGTCGAAGCTTGCAACGGCAGTTGGGAGGCAGGATATTTCGCAACACTGGCCCGAAACTATGGTTTCGGCATCAACGGCGACGCTTTCGAACAATGGGCCATGAGCATTCCGCTGCATTCAGTTGACCACCACCGTGACAATTTGTTTCAGATCGAAGCCATATTCATGGGGCAAGCAGGATTGCTGGAGCCCGACTCTATTCCCGAACGCTATCGGAAGGAGGCATCGGAGGAGGGATATTTCGAAAAGTTGCTGTCAGAATACAAGTATCTGGCACACAAATTCTCACTCCAACCGATAGACCGCAGCCTCTGGAAGTTCCTCCGCTTGCGACCGCAGAACTTCCCCCACATACGAATCGCCCAACTGGCAAACCTCTATTATCAAAGAAGTGTGGGGCTGTCGGCACTTGTAGGCTGCAACACTATCGAGGAAGTGGCGACACTCATGCAGACACAGGTCACCCCCTATTGGGAAACGCACTACACATTCGGCTCTGAAAGCAAGAAAAGCAACAAGGCCCTGTCAAGTGCTTCCATTCAACTGCTCATCATCAACACCGTTGTTCCGATACTTTTCGCCTACGGCCGACACAAGTTTTCTGAGGAGCTCTGCAACCGTGCCTTCGATTTCCTTGAGGCACTGAAAGCCGAGAGCAACCACATCGTTAAGATGTGGCAGGACGTGGGCCTGAGAGTGGAGAACGCCAGCGACTCGCAAGCCCTCCTTCAACTGAAGAACGAATACTGCGACCGTAGGGAATGCCTGCGCTGCAGAATAGGATATGAGTATTTAAAAGCAAGATAAAGATGAAAAGAAACACAAAGTATATATTTGAAACACGCATGGAAGTGCGCGACTACGAGTGCGATATCCAAGGCATCGTTAACAATGCGAACTACCTTCACTACACGGAGCACACCCGACACCGCTTCATCCGCTCGCTCGGCATCAGCTTTTCGAAACTCCACGACAAGGGAATTGACCCCGTCGTGGCACGAATGCAACTCGAATACAAGACTCCGCTGACCTGCGACGATGAGTTCATCTCCCGACTGGGGCTTCGCAAGGAGGGCATCCGTTACGTATTCACCCACGATATCTTCCGTGCCAGCGACGAACGGCTTTGCTTCCATGCCGACGTTCACCTCGTTACCATCATCAATGGCAAGATGGGCGAGAGCGAGGACTACGACAAGGCTTTCGCACAAGTACTCTGACGCAACGAGCCACCGTACCCAGCCTGTTGCACTGACGCCCCTATGCCCCACCCACATAGCACTGACAGCCAGTGGGATATCGGACATTTAAAAGACTAATAATCATTCCTCATGTCACAGGAAACCATCAATACCATCGCACTGACACGAATCGGCTATTTCAGCTCTCCGGGTTTGCTCGACCTTTATCGAAGAGCTGGCTCGGCAACGGCCGTCATTGACAACAGAAACCACATACGCGACATTCTCCCCGATGCCTCAGACCATCTCATCGAAGGGTTGAAGAACTCCGAAAACGCAGTGAAACAGGCAGAAGAAGAACTGGAATACGATGAGAGGCACGGCATCAAAGCACTCTGTTTCAACGACAACGACTATCCGCAACGCATGCGAGAATGTCCCGATGCGCCACTTGTCCTCTACCGAATGGGCAATGCTGACCTCAACAAGCGGCACATTGTCAACATCGTTGGCACGCGCCATTGCACCAACTACGGACAAGACATCATACGGACATTCACCAAAGAGTTGCGTACACTTTGCCTCGACGTGCTCATTGTCAGCGGTCTGGCCTACGGAGTTGACATCTGCGCACACCGCTCGGCACTGGAAAACGGATTCGATACCGTAGCAGTGTTGGCACATGGGTTCGACACCATCTATCCGAGCTCACACCGAGAGACGGCTCTCAGGATGTTGGAGAACGGCGGACTGCTGACAGAATACACCATCAGCACCAAGCCGAAAGCCCAAAACTTTGTACAACGCAACCGCATTGTGGCTGGTTGCTCGGACGCAACGATACTCGTGGAGTCGGCAAGCAAGGGCGGAGGACTCATCACCTGTGGCATAGCACGCAGCTACAACCGTGACGTGTTTGCCTTTCCGGGCAACATCGGCGCTGAATACAGCGAGGGGTGCAATAATATTATCCGTGACAATGGGGCAAGCCTCATCACCTCCGCCATCGATTTCGTGAAGGCAATGGGCTGGGGCGACGACCTACTGCTGGAAAAATCGCTGCAACAGGGCATTGAGCGCACGCTTTTCCCCGACCTATCGGCCGACGAACAAACCGTGGTTGATGTGCTACAGAAGAACAACGACCTGCAAATCAACCTCCTATCCGTGCAGACGGGATTGCCGATATCGCGTCTCACAGCTCTTCTTTTCGAACTGGAAATGAAGGGAGTGGTCAAGGCTCTGGCTGGCGGCAGCTACCATTTGCTGATGTAGTCCAAAGAAGCCGTTGACAAAACGACACTGGCCACTCGCCACACCACCGTACTGACATGCCTCACATTGGGTTCCACCGCACCCGCCGGTAGCGAAGAAATGGTTGGAACACAGCCTCAACCGTTGCGTATCAACGCCTCAACCACCTGTTCCTGCTCCCTGTAGAATCCTTTCTGCTCCACTTCGCTGGCGGGCTGTACGCTCTCAAGACTCGCCATCAGGTTCTGCATCTCCCAAGTGATGGAATATCCCGCCTGCTTTCGTGTGGCAATACATTTATCTAATTCATATTTTGCCTTGCGCTTGTCGTCAACAAACAACATGCTGGCCAGCTGAAATCGCATGCGTTGTCGGTATTTCTCCTCCCGTTGCGCAACGATGGCCCGACACAACAGAGCAATCTTGGCACCACGGTCATCCAACAGTTCCGCAAGTTCTTGATACAGATACGACTTGCGATGACGCTGCAACAAGTGGCGATAGATGTTCACAGCCTTCGTCTTTTTGCCCATTATCGTATAGATGACAGCCTTGTAGCGCTGGTTGTTCATGTTGTAGGGACTGTGTTTCAAGGCCTCGGCTAATATCGGGGCGGCTTTCAGCGCCATATCCACGGTGGGTTTGCCTTCCACCTCACAGAAAACTTTCCCCACCACACGCATTCCAATCGACTGTATGGGATGCCCGTTGCTCTGCCCCATCGTCCAATCGTCGTCGGTAAGTCTGTCGATGCCCCATTCTGTTATGAAATCGAGCATGGAGAAATCAGGATGATGGCCGAAAACAAGCAGCGCGGCGCGCATCATGGCAGACTGTCCGCGCAAGTCCTTGTCATCCATCGTCGGATAGAGGCGTAACAGACTCCTGAAAATTTTATACGCTTCCTCCAACCTACGCTGCTGATACCGCAACCGCATCATATCAACTCCTACCCAAAACATGGCTATCGTGGTGTAGTGTCCCTTGTGGACGGCATACATGGGCTTAATGGCTTCATAGGCTTCCTCTATCCGTCCTTGTTTTCTTAATCTCAAAACGTCACTTACTTCCATAGTACTCATCTCCCTTGCATCTTTCTTACAAAGATAATGATTATAAACCGAAATTGTGAAAGATAAATGCTAATTTTGAATTAATCGTCGTACCTTTGCAGCAAAACAAGAGAATATGAAATATTTGTTGGTATCTGATATACACGGTTGCCGTCCGGCATTGGAGACCGTGTTGAAATTCTATGACGAGCAGCACTGCAACATGCTTTGCATTCTCGGCGACATACTCAACTATGGTCCGCGGAATTCTATCCCAGATGGACTAGACCCGAAGGGAATAGTGGAAATCCTCAATGCACGGGCCAGCGACATCGTGGCCATTCGGGGAAACTGCGACGGCGAGGTTGACCAAATGCTGCTCCACTTCCCTATACTTGGCGACTATCTGCTGCTGGTTGACGAGGGGAAGAAGCTGTTTCTCACCCACGGGCATGTCTATAACAAGGACAAGATGCCACAAGGGCATTTCGACGCCATTGTTTACGGCCATACGCATCTCTGGGAAATGACTCCCATCGATGGCACAGTGGTATGCAATACGGGATCGATAACGTTTCCAAAAGGTGGAAACGAACCGACATTCATGACCTACGAGCATGGAACGTTCACGGCGTACAATCTGGAAGGCAAGAAATTGAAGGAGTATTCGTTAGCGAAAAGATAACCAGTGGTTAGGTGGGAGGAGAGAAATATCCCATAAAAAAGTATTAACAAAACCGCTTTCATCATTAAGCACGCAACCATCTGACAATCAACACAATGCAACTTACTAAACAAAAGGTCACCTTTCGTCTGATGAAAGGTGACCTTTTGCATTGCGATAGCTGACCTTCTGCACGCTGATGCCTCAGCTTTTGGAAAGCAATTGCAAAAGTCTTTACAAAATCTGTCTGTCGATCGCCAGACAAGTCGCAAACTAACGGCATCGCTCACGTCAGCAACGGTGGTTCAACAACTGTACAAAACCTGTATCACCGTTTGGCCCACGGCCTGCAACGTGTTTTTGTCGATGTGTTCCATCGTGTCGCTTACGGTGTGCCATGTTGGCCCAAAAGAACTCCTTGCGTAATCAGGATAATAGGGAATGATGTCTATTGTGGGAATGTTGGCATTCTGATTGAGGGGATAATGGTCGTCGGTGACCATGCCGCCATCGGCATCTGGGAAGAAGCTGCCGAAGCCTGCCACACGCGCAGCTGCCCAAACCTTATTAACTACATCGGGGGCAAACTGTTTAGAGACGCCCTCACGATAGAACTGCGCGCCCTCTCCACCTACCATATCGAGCAGGATGGCGAACTCTGGACGGAATCCTTCGGGGAGGTTCTGCGAGAAATAGGTAGAACCCAGTGCCCAGCTGTCGCCCGTATCCTGATAATTGGTCTCCCATTGTGGCAGCCCCCAGTCTTCGGCATCGAAGCAAATGAAGTCCACTCCCACATTCAGGCTGCTATCGCTTTGCAACAAGCGTGCGATTTCAATCATCACGGCCACTCCCGAAGCACCGTCGTTGGCTGCCATCACTGGTTTTTTGTGGTTAGTGGAGTCGGGATCGTTGTCCGCCCACGGGCGACTGTCCCAATGGGCGCAGAGCATGATGCGGCGCTGTGCCTGCGGATTGAAGCTGGCAATGATATTGGTGGATTTCAGTATCGTACCGTCGTAGGCCTTGAGATCGGCCTTTTGCGTCACCACGTCGCATCCGTATTGTCTGAATTTATCCATAATCCACTCGCCGCACTTCTCGTGTGCCGTTGAGTTCATTGTGCGCGGACCGAATGCACACTGTGCTGCCGTGAAGGCATAGGCAGAGTCGGGATTGAACTTAGGCCCAACGGGCTTGGCAGCGGTTTCGTTTTCAGTTTCAGTTTCTGACGTATTGCTGCTTTTCTGTCCCTTGCAGCTGGCGACGGAGAATGCCAATGCCAGTGCTGCAGCGCAGCATAGAAAAAATTTCAGTTTCATATTATGCTATTCTTTTTTATTGTTTACTTGTTGTAAGGTAGCGATTGACTGCCCCCACCTTTATTGTTTGCTTACTTTCTTGATGCTTGAACCTGTGCCATGACACGCAACCAGTTGCCTCCCCACACCCTCTCTATGTCGCGTTCGTTGTACTTGCGGCGCAGAAGATGGAGCGTGAAGTTGATCATTTCGCTGGCATCGGCCATGCCTCGTACGGTTCCGTCACCATCAAAGTCAGTGCCGATTCCCACATGCTCGATTCCCATGACGTCGATGGCATGCTCAAGATGGGCTATGGCATCGAGTATGGTGGCCTCGCCTCGCTTGGTGAGGAACCCTTTGTAAAGCGTTATGTGGGCAACACCACCCTTCTTGGCCAGCGCTCGCATTTGTTCGTCAGTGAGATTTCGAGGAACATCACAGAGAGCCTTACTGTTGGAGTGGCTGCAAACGATGGGCTGACTGCTGATTTCGAGTGCGTCGTAGAAGCTTTTCTCCGCACCATGACTCAAATCAACCATGATGCCGTTCTTATTCATCTCCTGAATCACCTCGACACCAAACTTGCTGACACCATTATGGAGGCTGCTGCCACGTGCAGAGTCGCAAATGTCATTGTCACCGTTGTGGCAAAGGGTGATATAGACTACTCCACGCTGGGCAAAATGCTTCACATTCTCAAGTCGGTGCTCCAGTGCCAGACCGTTTTCAATAGCAAACATGATGCTGTGGCGGCCCTTCCGCTTGTCTTCGTAGAGGTCGGACGGTGTGCGAGCTATGCTCAGGTAACGACTGTTGGCCTTTACAATTTTCTCAATCTTGTCGAAGATGAGGTCGGCATAGGCCGCCGGTGTCAGATTGTCGAGCATGTCGCTGATTTCCGGGTTATATTTCTTGAGGCCCTCCACATCGATTTTCGATGAGAAAGTCTCGCCAATGCGCGGTTGAGGCAGATAGGCCGCCATCGTAACGGCATCTTGCCGCCCCTCAGTCATCTTGTGCAGGTCGTAGAGTATTCGTGGGTCGCGGCGGCTGAAGTCAACTCCCTGCGGAAAAAACATCGGCGTGTCGCAATGGGTGTCGAGCGTCAGGATACGTTCGTGGAGTTTCTTGGCTATATTGAAGTTGCCAGCCTGTCCGACAAACCACCTAAAGAGTTTCTGTCCTTCGGCTTCCATCCATTCAGGGTGCCACTGTACACCTACGACAGGCTTGTGTTCGGAACTCTCCATGCCCTCGATGACGCCGTCGGGGGCCAAGGCCGTGACGCGGAAACGACTGCCGGCTTCTCTGACGGCTTGGTGATGGTAGGAGTTGACATAGATGGTGTCCTCCTTATACACAGCCCTCAGAATGGAGTCGGGCACGAGCGATACACTGTGGGTCGCCACCGTGAAGTCGGCATCTTGCGAATGACGGAGTTTTGCCGGCTGGAGCGTAGTCACACTCTTGGCCTTCGCCAACTTCTTCTCCACCGTTTCCTCCACCTTTATATATGGGTCATAGATGTGTTGCTGAACCTCGCCACCTAAAGCAGTAGCCAGCACTTGCATGCCACGGCATATACCCAATATCGGAATCTGTCGGTTGTAGGCAAGGCGAGTGATGAGCAGTTCGGGGAGATCGCGCTTGTCGTTGATGTGTCCGATGTTCAACGATGGCTCTTCGTTGGCCCACAACGGGTTCAAATCAGCCCCGCCGGTCAACAATAGTCCGTCAAGGCGTTCTAAAATGTTGACTATCACACGTTTGTCGGTAACTGGCGGAATGAGCAAAGGTGTGCCACCAGCAGCAATGACTTGTTGGTGATACACCTCTCGTGCAGTAACGTCTTTGTCGCCGATGTTGGCCATAATGCCAATGACCGGCTGATGGCTTCCCTCTGGATAGGTAGCGTATATTTCTTCCAAATGCGATTCCAAGTTATAGTTCATTCCTCTTCTATTTTAAGATTATCTGACAGCAGCCCCAACACGAAACAACGTATTATCGTTCAGCCTCGTTCGTTCAGTGGCAGGTGGTTAATCAACTTATGAACGGCTCATTTTCTATCGGCTTTCCGTTGTTATTTTACAGGTTTTCGTTGATGGGAATCTCGCGCTTGATGCTCTGTTCAAGCGATATTAACGTTTCGGTCGAAACAACTCCAGGTATGGTTTGCAACTGGTTATTGAGAAGATCCATGAGCTGTTCGTTATCCTTCGCATAGAGTTTCACCAACATGGTGTAAGGGCCAGTTGTGAAATGACACTCAATAATCTCAGGAATGGCACTCATACGCTCCACCACATCATTGTACATGGAGCCTCGTTCGAGGTCGAGACCGATATATGTGCAGGTGGTATAGCCCAGACTTTTGGGGTTGACATAAAATCCACTACCAGTGATTACCCCATTTTCGATAAGGTGTTGAACACGCTGGTGGATGGCTGCGCGTGACACTCCACACTCAGCAGCTACGTCTTTGAATGGAATACGGGCATTGTGCGAGAGAATGCCGAGAATCTTTTTGTCTAATTTGTCTATCTTCTCCATTACCTTTAGGTTTAGATCTTGCTTGAGGCAAGTAAGTTAACTGTTTACAATTTGAAAGCAAATTTAGAAATTATAAATGATATAAACAACAAAAAGTCACAAAAAATGCGCCTATTGGCGCATTTTGTTTGTCAAATAGCTAAACCACCCTTTTCGGAAGGGCTGCTTTTACTTCTTCTTTGCTCTGACAGCAGCCTTCTTGGCACTGGTTCGGGCGATCGTTGCTGCGCCCTGAGTTGCCGTTGCTTTGCCCTGAGCTGGTTTTTGGCTGGCAGTGGCAGGCTTTGGTTGAGCTGACGCTTCTGGTTTCTTCTCAATCCCTTGCAATTCGAGGGTGAAAATAAGTGTGGAATATGGGGCAATGTCTGCGCCCGCTCCACGTTCACCATACGCAAGGTGCTGAGGGACATAGAGTTCCCACTTCGAACCTACTGGCATCATGGTCAAAGCCTCGGTCCAACCTTTGATAAGACCACCGACACCGAAGGTATCGTTGGATGTTCCGTGACGTGAGGTCGCGTCGAACACCTTTCCATCTATGGTCCGACCTTCGTAAACTACCGTTACTCTGTCGCTGACTGTCGGTATTTTGCCAGTTCCCTTGGTAAGAATCTTGTACTGTAGGCCACTCGGAAGTGTAACAACACCAGGCTTTGTCTTGTTATCGGCAAGGAATTTCTCACCTTTTGCCTTCATAGCCTTGTCCTTCTGCGCCTTCACCTTCATCTGTTTTTCCTGAAAGAACTGCTCTGCATCGCCTTGTTTGAGCACCGTTGTGTCCTTCTCCAATGCGGCAACGAATCCCTTGAACAACATATCGGCATTGATTTGCTCAGCCATGCCTTCAAATTGCTTAGTTATGCCAGGCAGCTTGTACTTTTCCACTTCGACAGCGATCTGCAATCCGGCAGTGTAGGGTGATAAAGCAGCCTCCTTACGTCTGGCAATGCCCTCCTTCAGGCCACGCATGAAATCTGGCAGCTGCTCTTTTTTCACGCCAAACTGATTCTCTATAAAACCTTCCAGTCCACGAGTCATCGCCATACCTGCCGCATAGCTGACAGAATCTGAGGTATTGGCAAGTGAAACCTTCTCCTCGACAACTCCAACCTGATCCTTGTTCTTCTTGTTCTTGCTGTTCTGCGCACTTACGGTGCTGAACGACGCACCTGCGAATATGACAAGTGCCATCAATACGACTTTTTTCATATTGCTATTGGATAATTAATACTTCTTATAAGGAAAGTGGATTGGAGCCGATACCGTTCCCAATCCACCTTATTGTCTTATCTTTTCGGACCTGATTACTCAGCTTTTACAGCTGGAGCTGGAACACCCTGAGGGGCTTTCTCGATAGAAACCAACTCAACAGTGAAAATCAATGTAGAGAAAGGCTTGAGATCAGGACTTGGCTGCTGAGCGCCGTAGCCAGCAGTGTAAGGAATATAAATCTCCCATTTTGAGCCTACTGGCATATTGCTCAATGCTTCTGTGAAACCAGGAACGGCACTTCCCACTGGCATTGTTGCGCCATTGCGCTGGTCGAATGTCTTACCGTCGATGGTCTTTCCCTCATAGTTAATCTTTACGATATCGCTGTTCTTTGGTTTCGCACCTGTCCCGGCCTTGATCACCTTATAATATACACCTTGTTTCAAAGCCTTTACGCCTGCTGCCTTAGCAATCTTGGCCATATAGGCATCGTTCTTCTTCTTGTTGGCACCGTATGTCTTCTCAGCATTCTTCGCCTGAATATTCTGCGACACCTTCTGTTCAACCTCGCGTGCCTTCTCGATAGTCATTTTCAGACCTTTGCCCTTAGCACTTGCCGCAAAACCAGCGAGGAAGTTGTTCAACGAGATTGTCTTGGTAGAGTCTTCTCCGAAGATGCTCTTGTTAATCTGGTTCTTGATGACCATGTTCATGTTCATGCCGACACCGATACCGGCATTGTAAGCCGCTTTCTTCTTGTCGTCCATGTTCTTCGCACCGTCGTTCATACCTTTGATAAACTCATCAACATAAGCAGTGTCGATGTTCATCTGCTGGAGGTACTGCTTAACGTTCTGTCCCTGATCGATTCCGAAAGCATAGCTCAGAGAATCGACATCAGACTTCAATTCTTCTTTTGGTGCACCAGAGTTTCCGCAAGATGTGAACCCAACTGCTGCAATAGCCAAAGCGGCTACGATAGTAAGTTTCTTCATTTTTATATAAAATTTAGTAATTATTTCTGTTATCATTCAGTTTTCACCCCCGCCAGTTGCATAAGACTGGGGTCTGTATGTCAGCTACAGCACCTCGATCAATTCTACAATGAACACCAATGCTGCGAAAGGAGGAATGGAAGCACCAGCTCCGCGCTCTCCATAACCAAGGTTATAGGGAATAAAGAAACGATATTTGGCCCCCTCGCCCATCAACTGGACGCCTTCCGTCCATCCAGGGATAACCTGATTCAGGCCAAACGTAGCCGGTTCGCCACGGTCGTAGGAACTGTCGAACTTGGTTCCGTCAACCAACGTACCCTCATAGTGGCATTTCACCTGTGAGGTAGCACCTGGCTTCTTGCCGTTTCCTTCTTTGATAACCTCATACTGAAGTCCTGAAGGCAGCACTGTCACTCCGTCTTTCTTGGCATTTTCGGCAAGAAAGTCCTCACCAACGGCCTTGGCCACTTTGCCAGCCTCAGCAGCGGCTTCCTTCTGCTTCGCCTCTTGCTGAGCGAAGAAGTCGTTAACGAGGGTCTGTGCCTCCTGGTTGCTTACTTTCAGGTCGTTGCCTGCTATAACATCCTTGATAGCCTGTGCGAAGTCGTCGATATTCAAGTTACCTGCACCCATACCAGAGAGTTGCGTGCCGATACCGATACCCAATGCATAGCTTAATTTGTCCATTTAATTACGTTTGTATTTATAATAAATTATTGTGCAAAGATACTATTTTTAGAATACAGTATGGCATTATTCTAATTAAAATTACTAAATTTGTGAAATGAAAAGAACTTAAAATATATAAACATGAGGAGATTTCACATCTTGTCACTCTGGTGTCTTTTGCTTTTCTGCACTTACCCAGCAACTCATGCTGGTGCGCAAATAAGCAGCATCGGTGTCAACAAATACTCCAACTTTTATGTGAAAGAGCGTGTCAGACAAATATACAACGAGGTGTCGAAGGCCTACAAAGAAGCCTTCAAGGCAACGCTTGAGGGCGACACTGCCTGGCAGATGCCCGACATCAGGCGATTCCTTTCGTCGGAATTCAAAATAGATGAATACAAGGTATATCAATACGATAGCCTCCATTGTCCTGACTTTAAAGGATATGACTATCTCGATTACTGGATTCAGCACATGGAACCAGAGGGATTCGACTATGAAATCTGTTCCGTTAATGTCATCAACGGCTTCCATGCAGAGGCAGAACTGGCCATTGGCAAGCCTTACAATTATTCTTTGACGTTGACGCTTCTCTATGAAGACTCCGACTGGTATATCGACGATTTCAGGCGAAAGGAATGTCGAAGTGAGCGGGAACGTATGGAGTATTATGTTCGTACAGGGGGCAAGAACATGCCTTTTTCAAAGGAACAAATAACAATTAAGATAGAAAAATGAAGAAAATTGTATTTCTAACTGGAGCTGGGATGTCTGTGGAGAGTGGCTTTAAGACTTTCAGAGGTAGCGATGGACTATGGGAAGACTATCCCGTGGAGCAGGTGGCAACCCACGAAGCATTAGAGACCGACCCCGCATTGGTCATTAATTTCTATAATCGCTTGCGCAAAAAACTGTTCGCAGCACAGCCCAACGCAGGACACAAACTCATCAAAGACTTGGAAAAGAACTACGAGGTGGCCATCGTCACGCAAAACGTTGACGATCTGCACGAGCGCGCTGGTTCGTCGAATGTCATACACTTGCACGGCGAACTCAAAAAAATGTGCTCCAGTAACGACCCTTATAATCCAGAGTTTATTGAGCAACTGACCGAGGAAAACTGGGAGGTAACACCCGGAACGAAGGCCAAGGACGGAAGCATGCTACGCCCGTTCATCGTCTTTTTCGGCGAAGCAGTGCCCATGATCGAAGTCGGAGCACGGGAAGTCAGCGAGGCAGATATATTCGTCATCGTCGGAACATCGCTCAACGTCTATCCCGCAGCTGGCCTCATCCACTACGTCAGACCAGGAAAGCCCATCTACCTGATTGACCCAAACGAGGTGGCACAGGGCAAGCGAGACGACATCACCGTAATAAGGAAAGGCGCAAGCGAGGGATTGGAGGAGCTTATGGGCCGCCTTGAAGACATCGGTATCTGACTGACCATCAAACGAAATCGGTACAGGCCCCGACCATGAATAGGGGTTCAGGCAATCAAGAATACATAAAACAATGCCCGACTCGTAGCCAGCCTGACATCCGTCATCGACAGATAACAAGGCTGACAGTAAGAAGGAGGGGCATGCAAGGAGGATTCATTCAATGAGAAAACTATTGTTGCTAATCATCTGCACTGTGCTGACAGTTCCGGCAATGGCGCAAAAGAATGTCTATAAGTTCACGGTGAAAGACGGAAACGAGCGGAAAGTGAAACTGAAAGAGTACAAGGGCAAGGTGCTGCTGATAGTGAACACGGCTACCAAGTGCGGATTCACACCGCAATACGAAGAGTTGCAAAAGCTCTACGAGAACTATAAGAACAAGGGACTCTTGATTCTTGATTTCCCGTGCAACCAATTCGGCGGACAGGCACCGGGCACTTATCGGGAGATTCATGCGTTCTGCACGGGCAACTACGGAGTAACCTTCCCACAGTTTGCCAAAATCGACGTCAACGGAAAGAACGAGTCGCCCCTCTACACCTATCTGAAAGCGCAGCAAGCCTTCAAGGGTTTCGACAAGAACAACAAGATTGGACAATATCTCGACTCTAAGTTCAGCCAAGAAGACCCAAACTATGCCAAGAGTCCCAGTATAAAATGGAACTTCACCAAGTTCCTCATCGACCGCGAGGGACACGTGGTTGACCGCTTCGAGCCAACGGCCGACATGAAAGAGGTCGAGAGCGGCATCAGGGCAGTGCTGAGAATGTAACTGTCGGTGGGCTTTACAACCGTCTCACAGGTAACCATTTTTCAGACTGAAGGCAGTGCATTCATGACCAAAGCTCAGCAATCGCAAAACAAAAGGTGAGCTTTCGCCGCGTGTTTGGTCACCAAACGGACGGTAAAAGGTCACCTTTTACAATCAAACATGTATCTTATTGATCAACAGATAATTACAAACCATCATTCCAACACTGATTGGTTGGCCTTTCATTCCTCCAAAAACCCATCACATTCATGAAAAAATTTTATCGAATTTTGGGAGGAATCATTCTGCTGATTCTCATCGCCCTGACTGGAGCATCTTTCTATATGCTCAACTATTCCATCGAGGCGCCTACGAATGACTATGCCTCGCAATGGCGAAAACTGCATATCGACTACCCGCAGCTGCGTGATTGGCTCGATTCGGTGAAGAATAACAACCGGTTGGGCGACACCACCATCACGCTTGCTAACGGACTGCGTGGACACGCTTTCTATCTGCGGAACGATTCGGCACAAGGAAAAAGTGCCATCTGCATACACGGCTACGGAAACAATGCTTTGGGAATGATGCAGATAGCTTACATATATAATAAGGTGATGAAAATGAATGTCGTGCTGCCCGTATTGCATGCCCATGGCAAAAGTGAGGGCAACGACATACAGATGGGATAGAAAGACAGACTTGACGTGGAGCAATGGATTCCCATTGCCGAAAAAATGTTTCGCAAAAGTGGAAGGAAATCGAAGATGGTCATCCACGGAATATCGATGGGCGCAGCCACGACAATGAACATCTCTGGCGACACGACTCCCGACTATGTGAGATGCTTTATCGAGGATTGTGGCTACACAAGTGTATGGGACGAGTTCGGCAACCAGCTGAAAGCAGAGTTCAACTTGCCCGAATTTCCACTGCTATACACCACCTCGGCACTTTGCCGACTGAGATACGGCTGGTCGTTCGGCGAGGCCAGCTCACTGAAACAGGTCGCAAAGTGCAGCAAGCCCATGCTTTTCATTCATGGTGACACCGACAATTTCGTTCCGTCAGGCATGGTCTATCCGCTTTTCAATGCCAAGCCACAGCCAAAGGAACTTTGGATAACAAAGGGAACGGCGCATGCCAAGAGCTACAAAGATTATCCAGAGGAATATAGTCGGAGAGTGGCTGCATTCGTCGGCAGATCTTTCCGTTGACGAGCGCAGTATGAGGAAGGCCGAAAGGATGGACTATTCGTCGAAGCCTATGGGCCGGAACTGTCTCTGTTCCTGGCTATAGACGAAGCCGGCAGCCAGCAACACCTCACGTAAATGGTCGGGGAGCTCGCCGAAAGAATAGCACAACGACTCCAGACTGTCGAACTCTCCGTCTCTCAACAGCATATTCACACTGCTAACAAGGATAGCTGGGTCTTTTGGTAGATGATCCATTGGAAGTACTTAGTGGTTTCCTCCACCCGCATTTATTCAGCGGAAAGAGGAAGATTGATGAATAAAGGTTTCAACTCCGACCCTACTGCATGGAATCGCCAGTGAATTGCAACGGCAGCAAATCCTTGATAGTGTCGATGACATACACTCCTTCGGTGCCATGAAGCAGAATGCGGACGGGACGTTTGTAACGTGCCTCTATCTCCAATATCACCTGTCGGCATGCGCCACAAGGCACAATGGGCTCACGGACAAGACCTCCGCCAGTGCGGGCGGCTATGGCCAGCGTTGTAATGGCTTGGTCTGGCCATTGCGACTGGGCAGCGAAAATGGCCGAGCGCTCAGCACACAGCCCCGATGGATAAGCGGCATTCTCCTGATTGGCACCCATCACCTCGTTTCCGTTCTCCAGCAACAACGCCGCACCTACGGCAAAATGACTGTATGGGGAGTAGCTATGTTCCGTTGCCTTAATAGCCGTCTGCACGAGGTGCTGTTCCTTCTCCGAAAGCTCATCGGGCTGACAGTAACCGATCTTAATACTAATATCTATTGTTTTCATAACCTTTCATCATTCTTTTTTTTCCTCATATTCATAGCAACCGACGTCGGGCACATCGCTACGCGTCTTGCCATCGTGATCGGCCGCACTGGTACCGTTTGCAAGCACATAGCCCGCATCGCGCGCCTTTGATTTCTCGCTGAGATGAAAGTCATAGTATTGCTTTTCGCTATCGATCTTGCGGAAATGCCTCTCGCCAGAACCGACAGTGTCTGTGGCTTCCTCCCACTTCACTTCAATATATTTGGTCTCATCCATCTCCTTGGGTTTCGTGGTACGAAGGATGCTGTGGTCGAATTTATAATTCAGTGCCGCATCCTTGCTGAACTCTCCCATGATGACATCTTCGGCATAACCTGTTATTAGCGTGTTGAAGACGTCGAATTGTAGGAGTGGGTAAATCATGTCTGCTCGTGTGTTGCCGAATCTCAGCGCAACTCCCCGACGGGAATCGAAAGGGTAGAACTGGGCGAGGGTGCAGTGGCTCATAGTCACAGCTCCGCCGAAGAATGCCGCACAGTCATTGAGTGTGTTCGTCAGCTGCGAGTTGCTGATATTGACCTTGCAGTTTGTCGCAAGCAAACCATACCCCTGACAGTTGTGCACTGTGCTGTTGCGCATCGTCAGTGTGGTTCGCGAAACGTCGGATGAGTCGCAGACCACACCATTGTATGCCGAATGCAAATCGGTGTAGGCCATCTCGTTGTCATAGCTGGACTTGTGAAAATGGATTCCTTGCCATTGTCCGCTCACACGGTCGTAGGGCAGGTAGTCGAACATCCAATCCAGCCTGTCGCCCCTGAGCGTCACCCATGCGTCGGGTGTGCCCACGGTTTTCAACGTTCCATAAACGTCAATCCCCGCCTTGTTGGAGAAATAGAGAGTCGTCCCCGCTGCAACCGTCAGCGTTGCCCCTTCAGCAACTTTCAGCGAGCCTTGAATCACGATGGGTTTCGTACTACGGATGGTTTTGTCTGTGGTTATCTCTACATTCTTGAGCAACTCTGCATCCCAGCTGTAGGCATTGAGGTTGACTTTCTGCCGAACGCCACTCTCAAGGGTGAAAATCAGATTGTCTTCCACCAGCGTCGGATCGGTGTTCCCGTTGATGGGAGTGGTCAGTTCCACAAAGACGCGAATGCTGTCCTTATTTCTCACCTCAAGACCGTTCACCTGATAGCCACTGGCTTGTCCGAGATAGATGCCATCTACATTAACCCGGAAACCCGTCTGGTTGCCATTCTCTAACCGTACATTCGTCAGTCGGATTCCCTCACCTGACCTATTATACACCCAAAAGGTCTTGGTGGGTGTGGGAACTTTCGAGAAAGTAGTATCCAAACGCAAGGTGTCGGTTGAGAACGTCAACAGATTGCTGGTTGATGTCGTAAAAGAGTCGTCGTCATTGCAGGCTGTCGCGAGTCCGACAACAGCCAACAGCACAATGATTGTTATCTTGTTAATTATCTTCATACGCTATTCAAACGTAATTTGCCTCACTTTATTGCCTATCGTTGGGCACTGACTTGAAAGTGGCGGTTCATCAAAGAGAGCTTACTTGTAAATCAATGTCGTCAACGTCTCTGGCTGGAACAAGTCGCTTGCCACAGCTTGCAACTCTTCAGCGGTAATGGAATCAATCTGCTGGTAGAGCTTTTCTGTGTGCTTCTCCCACCCATAGTGGAGATAACTCAGGCCAAAGCCGAGCGCAAAGTTCTCTTTGTTGTCAGAAGCGATGCCCAACTGCCCCTTTATCTGTCGCTTGGCAGTCGCTAATTCGTCAGGAGTGAGGGGCACGTTCATGAACCGATCAAGTTCTTTGCGCACCAACTGCGTGCATAGCCTTACGTCTTTCGGGTCGCAACCAAAGTAAATGCCCCACAACCCCACAGCGCTGAACGCTGTCATGAAACTTTCCACCGTGTAAACAAGTCCGTTCTGTTCTCTGAGCGACAAGTTAAGCCGTGCATTCATGCCTGGTCCGCCAAGAATATTATTGAGCAAATACAACACCAGACGGCGCTTATCGTGGACATTATACGCACGGTTGCCAATCATTACATGAGCTTGGTGCGTCTTTTTGTGGACCGTAATGTTCGAGGCGCGATAGTGATAGCGATTCGTATCCACCGCCGCCGTACCGTCTTCGATGACCGGCTGAGCTTCGGAAGCCATCCGTCGCACGTCAGCGGTGTAGTTTCGCAATGCGGCAACAGCCTCATCGAACGCAATATCTCCGTAAATGTAAAACACACAGTTGTCAGGGCGATAGAATTTGTCAGTAAACCGCCGCGCATCCTCAGTCGTGAACGAGCGTACGTTGCGTGTCGTTCCCAGAATGCTGTGACCCAGCGGATGGTTTCTGAACACAATATTCTCGAATTCATCATAGATGAGTTCCGCAGGGCTGTCGTTGTACGACTCAATTTCATCGCAAATCACCTCCACTTCCTTATCGATTTCCGACTGTGGGTAAGTGCTGTGGAACACAATGTCAGACAAGAGGTCGGCAGCGAGTAGGAAATGTTCCTTCAGAATGGCCGAATAATAGACCGTCGTTACCTTAGTGGTGTACGCATTCAGATCACCCCCGACATCTTCCAGACAATTGATAATGTCGAGGCAGTCGCGTCGTTGCGTGCCTTTGAACGAAACGTGTTCGCAGAAGTGAGCAATGCCCTCTTCATTCTTGCCTTCATTGCTCGTCCCCGCATTGATTTCGTAGCCGCAATAGACCACTGGCGACGTGGAGGGCAAATGAATTATCCGCAATCCGTTATCTAACCTTGCTGTGTTATATTTCATTCTGCTTGCAAAATTACTGAATTTCTTTTTGAAATATGCCCAATTTGTACTATATTTGCACATCGAATACCTGATATCTTAGGATAATCGAAAATTAGTTAGCCTAACGTAATTAAGGATAAAGACTATCATCCATGCGCAAGATCATAGGAATTGGCGAGACTGTTCTCGACATAATTTTCAAAGACGGACAGCCAATCGGGGCTTATCCAGGAGGTTCCACGTTCAACGCAATGGTCTCTTTGGGCCGTTCTGGGATGAACACCACTTTCATCAGTGAGGTCGGGAGCGACCGGGTGGGAGACTTCATCAGGAAATTCCTGATTGAAAACGGTGTGAATGCCGACGGAGTGGCTGCGTTCCCTGGCTCAAAATCGCCTATTTCCTTAGCTTTCCTCAATGAGCAGAATGATGCCGAGTACATTTTCTACAAAGACCATCCACACGACCAGCTCGAATTTTCCTTCCCCGACATACAACCCGACGACATAGTGCTCTTCGGTTCGTATTATGCGGTCAACCCTGTGATACGCCAACATGTGCAAAGGCTGCTCGAACTGGCACGGTCGAGGGGCGCAATCATCTACTACGACGTCAATTTCCGCTCCACCCACATCGGAGAGGTCATCAAAATAACACCCAACCTACTGGAAAATCTCGACTATGCCGACATTGTGCGCGGCAGCAAGGAAGATTTCATGAACCTTTACAAGAAAGATGACGCCGAAAAGGTGTATCATGCGGACATCTCATTCTACTGCAAACGATTCATTTACACAGATGGGGCGAACCCTATCGAAGTAAGGGCGCAGAATGGGTTCAGGAAATGTTATCCCACCCACGACCTACAGACAGTCAGCACGGTGGGAGCAGGCGACAATTTCAATGCCGGTTTCATCTTCGGGCTCATCAAATACGGAATTACCAAAAACGACTTGGAGAACGGACTCACAGAACAGCAATGGGACAAGCTCGTGGATTGCGCGCAAGCGTTCTCCTCCAACTGCTGCAAAGACATCTACAACTACGTCAGCAAGGAGTTCGGAGCCTCCATTCAACAACAATAACGAAACCAATTATTAAAAAATATGATAGAAATAACCAATAAGATTTTTTATGTCGGTGTCAACGACCGTAACAAGGCTAAGTTCGAGGGATTGTGGCCATTGCCAAACGGCGTCAGTTACAACTCCTATCTGATTGACGACGATAAGGTTGTGCTCATCGACACTGTGGAAGTTGACTTCTTTGTTCAGTTTATTGAGAATATACGCGAAGTGCTGGGCGACAGAAAAATTGATTATTTAGTAATTCACCACATGGAACCAGACCACTCCGGCGGACTGGCGCTGCTCAAGAAATACTATCCCGACATTCAAGTCATTGGCAACAAAAAGACCTTCGACATGATGTCTGGATTCTATGGCATCAAGGAAAACACCATTGAGGTGAAGAATGGCGACACCATTGAGATTGGAAAGCACAAGCTTGAGTTCTTCCTCACACCAATGGTGCACTGGCCTGAGACCATGATGACCCTCTGCACTGGCGGCGACTCCACACTGTTCAGCGGCGATGCCTTCGGCTGTTTCGGTGCGTTGAATGGCGGTTTCATTGACAAGGATATAGACACCAGCTGGTGTTGGGACGAGATGGTCCGCTATTACTCCAACATCGTCGGTAAATATGGTACTCCTGTACAGAACGCATTGAAGAAATTGTCGGGCAGCCACATCGATTACATCTGCACAACACATGGCCCCGTATGGCACGAATATGTAGAAAAGGTGATCGGACTGTACGACAAGATGTCGAAATACGAAACCGAACCCGGACTTGTGATTTGCTACGGCACGATGTACGGCAACACCGAGCGCGTGGCCGAGCAGATAGCACGTGCCGCATCGTTGGCAGGTGTCAAGAACATCGCCATGTACAACATATCAAAAACGCACCACAGCTACATCATCCGTGACATCTTCCGTTACCGTGGATTGATTTTGGGTGCTCCAACCTACAACAACGGGCTCTACCACGAAATGGAAGTGCTCCTCTCCGAGATTGCAAACCGTGACATCAAGAACCGTTACCTTGGCTGGTTCGGCTCTTATGGATGGGCAAGCCGTGCGGTACATGCCATCGGTGAGTGGAACGACAAATGCGCTCACTTCGTGAAAGTGGGTGAGCCTGTTGAGATGCGTCAGGCCCTCAACGAAACCACGAAGGCCGAATGCTGGAGACTGGGCCGCGAAATGGCTACAAAATTGCTGGTTGAAGAGTAAGCGACCATGCTGCTGAGGATGAACACGGCCGACACGGACTCGCAGGTGATACATTTCCTGCGTTTGCCGTTGGTGGTCTTGGTTTTGTTCATCCACAGCAATTTCCACGGCACAAGTGAAGCGTGGAACGCACTTTGGGCAGCTGGGTCTCCATCCGTCGGACCTGCCATGCCTACATTGGGAACTATCATCGACATCATATCGGGTTCACTGGCACAGCTGGCGAACCCTTTTTTCTTTTTCATCGGCGGATTCCTGTTCTTCCGTGAGGGCACGTTCTCAAAGTCACTGTACCTGCACAAGTTGCGAAACAGGGTCTCGTCGCTGCTCATACCTTATCTTATTTGGAACGCCATCTACCTCGTTGCATTATTGGCTGGTGAGCGGACGATGCCAGGATGGACTGCCAACATCGGTAAGACGATGACAGATTTCACCGTCGCCGACTGGCTTTACGCATTCTGGGACATCACCCTGATTGGCGGTCAGGGTGCGATGACAGCCCCCGTAGCCATTCATTTCTGGTTCATTCGCGATCTGATGCTCATCGCTCTGCTCTCACCAGTCATCTACCAGTTGCTCAGATTTCTGTCGTCGCAGCGTAAGGAAGTGCCCATCATCTTATTCATGGCCCTGCTCTACGCCACCAAGTGGGTCGAAGGCTTGCCAGGACTCAGCTCACAAGGGATACTGTTCTTCTCGTTCGGAGCCTATTTCTCCATCAGTGGGCTGAAATTCACCGATGCCATGCGCCCTATGCGATGGGGTGGCTTGTTCTTTGCACTGTTTTTCTGGCAGTTCAACAGCCCCAACCTGATGTATGCCGGTCTCATCGTCTTTATCGTTTCGGTTGTCACCCGACTCATCGAACACCAGCAAACGACAGGCAATCCCCGACCGCTCATCCCACCGTTTCTGGCCAATGCCAGCTTTTTCATCTTCGCCTATCACTCTTTGCTTGTGGGCGGATTCCGCTACCTGTTCGAAACGGGTGCCGTCAATCCGCAGAATGGCATCGAGGCCTTGGGAATCTATCTCCTCTGTCCTGTCATCCTGATTGTTGTCGGAGCTATCACCCACAGTCTCATCAAGAAGGTTGCGCCCGGACTGGCAAGACTGCTGACCGGAGGAAGATAGAAAGCCATAAGGAATGTCAAGACTTATTACCTAAAAACACACTTTTATTTTTGTCAATCCAGAGCAACCGTTCATGGAGTTTTGTGGTTCCATCAGCAGTTTTCCGTCCCTCGCACGCTCGAATAGCACGATGCAACCGACAAAAGGTCACCTATCGCACCCCATAACATAAGCTATCGAACGGCGAAAGATAATCCTTGAGCATCCAAAAGGTGAGCTTTCGCCAACAAAACAGCAGATGGTTTTGCACTTTTTCCAATGATAAGAAAACTACAAGCACACAACACACTGAATCAAAATAAGTTATAAGAAAGAGCTATAATTGCCAAATTTGAGAACAAACCTATGGTCGGTAGGGCAAAAGCCCGTATTTTTGAAGTGTTTGTAAAGATATTTCGCAAACCTACACTTCAGTTCAATTTCTTATCTTCATAAAATCTTGTATTCGCATGCTGGCATCTTGTCTGCCGTTTCCCTCACGGCTTAGCGAGCTAAACTTCCGAAAGAACGACAAACCATCTGCTCGACAATCAAACAAAATCAGCTCAAGCCCATATGTCCGTTTGGTGTTAAAGCATTAAAATTAATGAATATATTTTGTGTTATGTACGATTTCCACTAACTTTGCAAGGTTATAAAACAATTTTAATTATGAGAATAGCATTAATAGGCTATGGCAAGATGGGGCACATGGTAGAGCAGATTGCGCTCGACCGTGGGCATCAGATTGTTTGCAAGATAGATGCCGACAACCAAAGCGACTTCGACTCTCTGGAGTTCGCCTCTGCCGACGTTGCCATTGAATTCACTACTCCGGCTACTGCATACGGCAACTACCTGAGAGCATTCGAGCACGACGTAAAGGTCGTCAGCGGTTCAACGGGCTGGATGAACGAACACAAGGAGGATGTTGAGCGACTCTGTGGCGAAAATGGCAAAACACTCTTCTGGGCCAGCAACTTCTCGGTGGGAGTAGCTATCTTCGCTGCCGTCAACCGTTATCTGGCAAAGCTGATGAACGATTTTCCACAATACAACGTTGAGATAGAGGAGACCCACCACATACACAAACTGGACGCTCCATCAGGAACGGCCATAACTCTGGCAGAGGGCATTCTCGAAAACATAGACCGCAAGCAGCAGTGGGTGAAGGGCCATCAGCTCAACGCCGACGGCTCGGAAAGCGGAAGCAACAAAGTGGCCGACAACGAGTTGCCCATCGCGTCGATTCGCCGCGACGAAGTGCCAGGAATCCACAGCATCAGTTACGACTCCGAGGCCGACAAGATTACCATTACACACGATGCGCACAGCCGTAAGGGATTTGCGCTCGGTGCGGTGCTGGCAGCCGAATACACCAAAGACCACAGCGGACTGCTCACCATGAGCGACCTGTTCAAGTTTTAAAACAACATTGGCCCGAAACGACCAACAAAACAAAAATCAATGATTGATAAAGAAAAAGCAAAACTCAATCCCAAAAAGCAATGGGCTAAGTTTATCATCGTGGCAGTGCTCTACCTGCTATTCCTTTTCTGGGTGAAAAGCTGGCTGGGACTTATCGTCCTGCCATTCATTTTTGACGTCTATATCACAAAGAAAATAAGATGGCAGTGGTGGAAGGACTCCGACGGACCGGTAAAGTTCATCATGAGCTGGGTCGATGCCATCGTGTTCGCACTCGTGGCGGTCTATTTTATCAATCTTTTCTTCTTCCAAAACTACGTCATACCGTCGTCATCGCTTGAGAAGTCTCTGCTCACGGGCGACTATCTCTTCGTTTCGAAAGTCAGCTACGGCCCCCGCATTCCCCAAACACCACTTACCATGCCGCTGACACAGCACACCATGCCACTCTTCAATGTGAAGAGCTACATCGAATGGCCACACTGGGACTACCGACGCGTGAAGGGATTCGGAAAAGTGGAGCTCAACGACATCGTGGTGTTCAACTATCCAGCCGGCGATACCATCATGAGCGACATCGCTTATCAAGGACAAGACTACTATCAGTTTGTTTACGAGACGGGAACGAATTTGCTCTACCAGCAAAACCCAAACATCAATCTGGCTAATATGAACGCACTGCAACAGCGCGACTTCTTCAACAAGGCCTATTTGATGGGACGTAGCTATATCGTTCAGAACATAGGGACATACGGAGAGATAGAATCAAGGCCGACTGACCGTAGGGAAAATTATGTAAAACGCTGCGTGGGACTTCCCGGACAGACCTTGCAAGTGAAGAACAAGATTATCTATCTCGACGGAAAAGCCAATAAAGAACCCGACAACGTGCAATACACCTACATGGTGAAACTCAACAATATAACGGCGGCCGACTTACTTGGCGAGCGCTACGACGAGCTGCGTAAACAGCTTGGGATAAGTGCCGAGGATGTACAGAGCCTCAGCCGCTTGCATGGGTACGACGTTGACCGTGGCTTTGTACTGAACCAAGACGCACTGCGATACGACGGCTATATGCCACTGACCAAGAACGCAGCGGCACAGCTGAAGCGTCAGGGCATCGTCACTGCCATACGACCCGTCACAGACAAAGATGTCTATGCTGGTTCGATGTACCCGCTGAACAGCTTCCACGGCTGGACGCGCGACAATTACGGTCCAATCTGGATTCCACAGAAAGGCAAGAGCATCACGCTGACCATCGACAACCTCCCAATCTATGAGCGCTGCATAAAAGTGTATGAGGGAAATGACTTGCAGGTGAAGGGCAATCAGATATTCATCAACGGCAAACGCTCCAACCGCTACACCTTCAAGCTCGATTACTATTGGATGCAAGGCGACAACCGACACAACTCGGCGGACAGCCGGTATTGGGGTTTCGTGCCAGAAGACCACATCGTAGGCAAGCCACTGTTCGTCTGGTGGTCGAGCGATCCCGACAGAAAGGGATTGGGAGGCATCCGCTGGAGCAGATTGTTCATGTGGGTTGACAACATCAAATAGGCTGACTCATGACATCTTGTACAATTCAGGAGAAATGAAAACTTATTGATGCCATCTCTTCTGCTCGCCTCCATCTTAATGGTAGGATGCACGAGCAACAACAATGATGGATGTCAGTCCATTATATCAGCAACGGAATTGAATTTCGGAGCTGAAGGAGGACACAAGAAAATTGAGATTAGAAAACAAGATTTCGTCTATATCTTGGACGGAAATAACCAAGCTGGGGGTGTGGCGAACAAGTTGATGGATTACGTTACATAATTGGACAAGGAATGGTTCGTTGCAGTCAATTCATAATGTAAACCCTCACCTCCATAGATATTACCGTAAAAGAAAATAATACAGAGCGACCACGGAGCCACAAACTGCCAGTGATGACACAGACCATTGGCATGAAGAAAAAAACATTGGCGCCATACAGCAACTATATCCTTATCAGTCAAGAAGCAAAATAGACAGAGAAAGCGATATGTATCTTTTAGCATCCACTTACTTCGGACCTGTACAATGGTACCAGAAACTCAACCGGGACGAATGTGTCGTCGAACAATACGAACACTTCGTGAAGCAGACCTACAGGAATCGCTGCGTGATTGCCACCACAAACGGCAAGCAAACGCTGTCGATACCTGTGGAAAAGTTCGACGGACCAAAGTGTAAGATGAAAGATGTGCGCATCAGCGACCACGACAACTGGAGGCACCAGCATTGGAACGCTTTGCTTTCGGCCTACGGCGAAAGCCCTTTCTTTGAATTCTATCAAGACGATATACACCCGTTTTTTGAGAAAAAATGGGATTTTCTCTTCGATTTCAACAACGAGATAACCCACAAAATCTGTGAGTTACTTGACGTCCGACCAAGAATACGCTTCACGGAGCAATACCTTCCAGCCAATGAAACTGGGCAATACATGGATTTTCGCAATGCCATCGACCCAAAACATCCAGCCGACGACCCAGAGTTCATCCCCCGAAAGTATTATCAAGTGTATGAGCAGAAACACGGTTTTCTGCCCAATCTCAGTATCCTCGACTTGCTTTTCAACGAAGGCAACGAGGCCATTCTTTATTTATAGCATAGACAAGCCACACGGCTATGCTTCCTGTTGGCGGATTCCCATACGCGCCTCGACAACGTTGACAACATAGTCGCCCAGTTTTTCGCATTCCTGTATGATATCCATGTACATGGTTCCTATCGCATAGGTGTATTTATGCTCGTTCACATCGTTGATGTTCTGCGAGCGAAGCTGGTCGCGGTAATTATTGATTTCATTCTCGATGTTGAACGAGTGGTGAATGTCGTTCTCGTGTTTGTGCCCCACCAATATACTGTTCATCTGCGTGAGTGCGTCATCGGTGAGTTCAAACATCTGGAAAATACGATTGTATTGTTCCTCTGAGAAATTCTCTTTGCCCTTGAAGCGACGATTTTCAGTGCGCGCTATGTTGAAGCAAGCATCGCCTATACTTTCTAATTCCGAAATTTCACGCAGCATCGATCTCACCTTTTCCTTGGTCTCATCACTCAGATGGGCATTCCCCACCTCATCAAGATACTTGGCAATCTCGATTTCCATGTTGTCAGAGATGCTCTCATATTTCTCAATGCGGGCGAAAAGTTTGGAAAATTCAGCCTCATCGTCTATCGTCAGCAGCTCACGCACCATGCCAAACATACGCTGCAAGCGCTCTGCGAACGACTGAATCTCCTTACTCGCCTCAAGTACGGACAGCTCAGGGGTTTTCATAATGCCAGCCTGTATGAAGCGAAGACGGAAATCTTCTTCAGCTTCAATATTAGAAGGCTTTATCATATTGCTGACAAGCTTCTCCAACTGTGGGATAAACCAGATAAGTAAGGACGTGTTGGCGACATTGAAGGTAGTATGGAAGGCTGCCAGCACGATCGGAAGCTTAACAGCGGCCTCGGCACGGCCCAACACATGGCTGGCCGGATCGTAGCCGACAAAGTCACAAACCATATCAATGAACGGATAGAACACACAAACCACCCACGTTACGCCAATGATGTTGAACATAAGATGAGCCAATGCAGCCCGACGGGCTTGCGTATTAGCGCCGAGTGCAGCCAAATTGGCCGTGATGGTAGTGCCAATGTTCTCGCCCATCACAAGAGCGATACCAAGATAGATAGGAAGCACACCCGTAGAACACATGAGAATGGTAATCGCCATAACAGCTGCTGACGACTGTACGATACAAGTGATTAAAGTTCCGATGGCGAGGAACACAAAGATACTCCCATAACTGTTGACATCTATTGACTTAAAGAATTCGATAACGGCTGGATTATGCTCCAATTGCAGGTCTTCCCCCCCAGCACTGAGCAACACAAGGCTGAAAAACATAAACGAAAGGCCGAAGAGGAAGTCGCCGATGTAACGCATTTTACGCGTATAGATAAGGATAATGCCCACCAAAAAGGCTGGAAACACAAAGCTTGTCAAATCAACGGAATAGCCCAAGGACATAATCCAGGCCGTGAGCGTGGTACCGATGTTGGCTCCCATTATGACAGAGATGGCCTGTGCAAGCGTCAGCAGTCCGGCATTGACGAACGAAACGGTCATTACCGTAGTGGCAGACGACGACTGGACGGCGCAGGTGATGAAAGTTCCCGTCAGCATTCCTGTAAATCGGTTGGTGGTCATTGCGCCCAAGATATGCCGCAACTGTGAACCCGCCATTTTCTGAAGAGCTTCGCTCATGACTTTCATTCCATAAATAAGGAGCGCCAGCGAACCTATAATCTTGAAAAAAATAGCTAAATAATCACTTGTAGTCATAATTAATTGTATTGTAATGCGATATTTTTTGCACTTAGCCCAGAATTTGTTAACTTTATAGCCAATTAACAAGGCATATTTCATAAGGATGAAACAAGTATTACAAATTCGATGCAAAAATAATAAAAAAACTTTAGAAGTTCCTATCGGAAGTACACTTTCTGAAATTTTTAATGAACTAAATATAGAAATGGAGCATGGCCCAGTCAGTGCCAGAGTGAACAACAAGGTAGAGGGCATGCACTTCCGGGTGTATCACAACAAAGACATTGAGTTTCTTGACCTTCACACATCTTCTGGCATACGAACCTACACCCGTTCGTTGTTCATGGTGCTCTGCAAGGCAGTTCACGACATCTATCCGGGCAGCGAAGTGGTAATCGACATTCCCGTCTCGAATGGCTATTATTGCAATCTGAAGTTAGGACATGCCGTGGAAGAGGAAGATGTTGCCAAGATTCGCCAACGTATTCATGAAATCATCGCAGCGCAAATACCCATCCTACGCTTTGAGACTACCACTGAGGCAGCGATCGAAATGTTTGAGAAACTGGGCGATGAGGCAAAGGTGAAGCTCCTGAAGAGCAGCGGTTCGCTCTACACGACTTATTATAAGCTTGACGATTACAAAGATTACTATTACGGTTCGATGCTGACGAACACAAAAGAGATAAAGCTTTTCGGCATAGAGAAGTACTTTGACGGCATCCTGCTTCGCATTCCATCTGTGAAAGACCCATCAAAACTGGGCGAATTCATCCGCCAAGACAAGATGTTTGAGGTGTTCAAGGAACACCATCGCTGGCAAAACATATTGGGAGTGAGCACTGTTGGCGACTTTAACGAGGCGGTTAAAAAAGGCCTTTCCAATGATCTCATCCACGTCAGCGAAGCCTTGCAAGAAAAAAAGATCGCCCAAACCGCCGAGACTATCGCACGACGAAAGGGAACAAAGGTAGTACTCATCGCCGGCCCGTCATCGAGCGGCAAGACAACCTTTTGCAAACGTCTCTCCGTTCAGCTGCTCACATGCGGCATAAAGCCGATACAGGTATCGTTGGACGACTATTTCGTTGACCGTCAGAACACCCCCAGAGATGAGAATGGTGAGCTCGACTACGAAAGCATCCATGCTTTGAACATCGCGCTCATCAACGAGCAGTTTGCGGCACTCTTCAGAGGAGAGGAAGTGGAGCTGCCAAAATACAACTTTCAGACAGGAAAGAGCGAGAGAAGCAGCAAGAAACTCCAACTGAAAGCCAACAATATCCTTGTGGTGGAAGGCATACATGCCCTGAATCCTGAGCTTACGGCACACATTCCAGACGAACAGAAATTCAAAATCTATGCGTCCGCCCTGACAACCATCCTCCTCGACGATCACAACTACATCCCTACGACTGACAACCGCCTGCTCCGTCGCATCGTCCGCGACTACAAATATCGCGGTTGCTCAGCGCAGGAGACCATTCGCCGATGGCCCAGCGTGCGGGCAGGCGAGAATAAGTGGATATTCCCTTATCAGGAAAATGCCGATGTCATGTTCAACAGCGCCATGTTGTTCGAGCTCGCCGTCATAAAGAATCAAGCTGAGGAGGTGTTGGAACAGGTACCGGAAAGATGCGAGGAGTATGCCGAGGCCTATCGCTTACGAAAATTCCTCAAATACTTCTCCCCCCTGCCCTACAAAAGTCTGCCACCAACCTCACTTTTACGCGAATTCCTGGGCGGATCGTCGTTCAAATACTAAAATTGCGTCATTACTCTGTCCTAAATACTCTAAGCAAGACAAGACTATTCAGGACTATACGCTCCACGTCTTTTTGCAGATTGTGCATTTATCGCAGTTTGCAAAAAGACTTTTATATTCGAAATCACATATATAATAATGTGGCTTTGCCAGACGGCAATCAACATTCTCCGTTAATTTCGCCTCATTGTCATGGGTCAAAAATCAATCGTCACGATAGGAGTCTTTAACCTCCTGAAAATACATCGGTAAAAAAACAGAGTGAAAGCTCAGACACATGCGAAAGCGTTCATTGCCTCAATCTGCCTGTCTCAGACAAAAAAAATAACAACAATACAAATATATTTTATTTCAAGCGTTTATCTATAAAATTGCCACTATCAACCCATCATAATTTAACATTTAATACTAAAACCACTATTACCGTTCCCTTTTTTCTATTTCAGCCACATATTCAATAGATTACAATTAAGAAATTAAAATGTTATTTTTCAGCAAAATATTTTGTTTATTCAATTTTTATTCGCACTTTTGCCACGGAACTAACTATAAACAAAACAATTTCTATGGAAGAACAAATCGAAGTGAAAGAACTCGAACATGTTGTTGTGCTCTTTTCCGGCGATTCCGGTGACGGAATGCAACTTGCAGGCAACATCTTTTCCAATGTTTCAGCAACAGTGGGAAATGGAATCTCAACTTTTCCTGACTATCCTGCAGACATCCGCGCCCCGCAAGGTTCATTAACTGGTGTCAGTGGATTCAGAGTGCACATCGGTGCAGGAAAAGTTTATACACCAGGCGACAAGTGCGATGTACTGGTAGCAATGAATGCAGCCGCTTTAAAAACGCAATACAAGAACTGCAAACCACAGGGAACCATCATTCTTGATACAAATTCCTTTGGTCCTCGCGACTTGCGAAAGGCTGAATTCACAACAGACGATTATCTTGGCGAGCTGGGTATTGACCCAGACCGTGTCGTAGCTTGTCCTATCACCAAAATGGTGAAAGACTGTCTTGCTGATTCCGACATGGATAACAAGGCGATGCTCAAGTGCCGCAACATGTTTGCCTTGGGTCTTGTTTGCTGGTTGTTCAACCGCGATCTCGAATTGGTGGGCAATTTCCTGAGAGACAAGTTCAAGAAAAAGCCAGCGATTGCCGAAGCCAACATTAAAGTGGTGGAGGCTGGATACAACTATGGGCACAACATCCATGCCTCTGTGCCCAACACTTACCGCATAGAGACTAAGGAGAAGCAAGCCGGCCGGTATATGGACATCACCGGCAACAAGGCAACAGCCTACGGTTTGATAGCAGCTGCCGAGAAGGCGGGGCTGAAACTGTACCTCGGCTCATATCCCATCACCCCAGCAACAGACATCCTTCACGAGCTGGCCAAGCACAAATCTCTCGGTGTCATCACCGTACAGAGCGAAGATGAGATATCAGCAGCAGCCACAGCCATCGGCGCATCGTTCGCGGGTGCTTTGGCAGTAACCACAACCTCTGGTCCTGGTATCTGCCTGAAGAGCGAGGCCATGAACTTGGCTGTCATCGACGAGTTGCCGCTCGTTATTGTCGATGTTCAGCGTGGTGGACCATCTACCGGTCTTCCAACCAAGTCAGAGCAGACCGACCTTCTGCAAGTACTCTATGGCAGAAACGGTGAGAGCCCAATGCCAGTGATTGCCGCCACCAGCCCTACCGACTGTTTCGATGCCGCTTTTGCAGCTTGTAAGATGGCATTGGAGCACATGACACCAGTAGTGCTCCTCACCGACGCATTCATTGCCAACGGTTCGTCAGCATGGAAGTTACCCGACATCGCAGACCTTCCAGAGATTCGCCCACACTATGCCACTGAGGCACAGCGCTACTCATACAGACCATACAAGCGCGATGAGTACAGCAACGTACGTTATTGGGCCATTCCGGGAATGGAAGGCTACACACATATCCTCGGAGGATTGGAGAAAGACGGCAAGACTGGCGCCATCTCTACAGAACCAGAGAACCACCACAAGATGGACACCCTACGTTTCGAGAAGGTTGCCCGCATTCCGGTCCCAGATCTCACAGTCCAAGGCGATGCTGACGATGCTGAGTTGCTCATCGTAGGTTTCGGAAGTACTTACGGTCACTTGTATTCAGCCATGCAGGAGTTACGTGCGAAAGGCCATAAGATTGCACTTGCACAATTCAAGTTCATCAACCCACTGCCAGCCAACACCGCCCAGGTACTGGGTAAGTACAAAAAGGTGGTGGTAGCCGAGCAGAACCTTGGCCAGTTGGCAGCTTTGCTCCGCATCCGCATCAACCATTTCGCACCCTACCAGTACAATCAGGTAAAGGGTCAGCCATTTGTTGTTCAGGAACTCGTCAAGGGCTTCGAGCGACTCATCTCCCTCCCATTGCCAAAGGATGATTGTGGTACGTTCTATTCACGAATCTTACAATAAAAAGGAAAAATCAAAAATGAGCGAATATACAGAAAAAGATTTCAAGAAAGGTCAACCAAGATGGTGCCCTGGTTGTGGCGACCACTTCTTCTTGGTGAGTTTCCAAAAAGCTATGGCCGAAATAGGCATCCCTCCTCATCAGACTGCGGTTATCTCTGGTATTGGATGTTCAAGCCGTTTGCCCTACTATGTCAACACGTATGCCATGCAGACCATCCACGGTCGTGCAGCTGCCATTGCCACGGGCGCAAAGGTTGTGAATCCAGAGCTTGCCGTTTGGCAAGTGTCAGGCGACGGCGACGGTCTGGCCATTGGTGGAAACCACTTCATCCATGCCATGCGCCGAAACATCAATCTGAACATGATTCTCTTGAACAACCGCATCTACGGTTTGACCAAGGGACAGTATTCACCTACCAGTCCACGTGGTTTCGTATCAAAGTCAACACCATTCGGTAGTGTTGAGGACCCATTCCGCCCAGCAGAGCTTTGCTTCGGCGCACGCGGCAAGTTCTTCGCCCGCAGTGTTGCCACCGATGCGCAGGAGACCATCAACATCCTCAAGGCTGCCAACAGTCACAAGGGTGCCGCTGTCTGCGAGATTCTCCAGAATTGCGTCATTTTCAACGACGGATGCCACAACAGCATCTATAACAAGGAAGGCCGCAGCAAGAATGCCATCTATGTTCGTCAGGGACAGCCGTTGGTATTCGGCGAGAACAACGAGTACGGACTGGTGCAGGAAGGCTTCGGTCTGAAGGTGGTGAAGATTGGCGAAAACGGTGTCAAGCTGGAGGATATTCTCATTCACGACGCACACTGTGTTGACGACACCCTACAGCTGAAGTTGGCCATGATGGACAACGAACACGGTTTCCCAGTAGCCTTGGGTGTTATCCGCGACGTGGAGGCTCCCACATACGACGAGGCTGTCAATGCGCAGATTGAGGAAGTGAAAGGTAAGAAGCCTTATCACAACTTCATGGAACTGCTCGAAACCAACGACATTTGGGAGGTTCAATAAGTCAATTGTACAGACAAACATAATCGGGAGGATGCTTTCCATACGGAGAGCATCCTCTTTTCGTTTGTCACAGTTGCCCGAATCCCGCTCTTCGGGCAACGATTGACAGAATTGAAAAGTGAGTCGCACACCTATAAAATAGGAGCAGTAAAACATAGATACAGAAGACTCATTTTAAAAGGTCAGCTTTCGTTGTGTGATAGCTTACCATTCATTGCGCAATAGGTAAGCTATTGAAATGCCAAACCTCACACATCGCAACAACAATGAAAAACGCATCAACAAAGATGTACGGCAGACTTGCCAATCATTGCCTACAAATCAGCCCTAACCGGTCGTTCCACCGCAATTTCACCATTCGATATTGGGCACATCGCTCCCAGGCGTTTTTTATCCCGTTGTTGGCCTTTCGCCTTCCTTTCCGCATCGGCATAGTCCGCCACACCTCTGCTTGAGCACTATGATTCACAAGTGGCTATCAGATTTAATGCTCACTATTAGAAGATGATAATTTTGTTTCCGGAATGATTCAATTCGCTTGTCTGCCGCTTCCCTGCCAACCTTTCTCACCGCAGCTCACGACGTTTTCCACAGAAGGGCAAACGAACAGCTCGGCAAACGAATAAAATCAGGGGCATCTTGAACAAACGATTTGCAGATAAAAGAAAAAAAAGAACCCATATCCAAAGGCTGATTTACGATTGAAGAAAGCTTCAAGCATAAAGGTAAATTGGCCTTTGGATACAGACTCCGTGAGTCGTCTGCAGTCAATCGGGAGACTTAGATTTTCTCTCCGTAGCAGAGATCGCCGGCATCGCCAAAGCCGGGAACGATGTACTGGTGCTCATTCAGTCCTTCGTCGATGGCCGCACACCAAATGGTGGTGGTGCTATCGGGGAAGGTTTTCCTGATATGGTCTATTCCTTCGGGCGCCGCACACACACAGGCTACATGGACATGACGTGGCGTTCCCTTGGTGAGAATGGCCTTGTAGCCCAGTTCCATCGAACCGCCTGTTGCGAGCATGGGGTCGGCAATGATAAGCGTCTTTCCATCAATATTCGGTGTGGCAAGGTACTCCACGTGGATTCCAACTTCGTGATGCTCCTCATCCTTGTATTCACGGTAAGCGCTGACAAAGGCGTTGCCGGCATGGTCGAAGATGTTGAGAAAACCATTGTGGAACGGCAATCCAGCACGGAAGATAGTGGCGAGGACAATCTTGTCAACAGGCACGTTGACTTTCGACTTGCCTAATGGAGTCTCGATTTCCTTTGTTACGTACTGGAGTCTCTTTGAGATTTCGAAAGCCTCGAATTCACCGATACGCATCACATTGTTTCGGAACAACAGACGATTCTTCTGATAGCTCTTGTCTCGGATTTCCGCCATGTACTGGTTGATGATGGAGTTTTGCTCTGAGAAGTTAATGATTTCCATTTTTGATTTGCCTATATTAAAATTTAAGAGATAAGTTCAAGAAATTCGCACTATTCTTTGTTATCTATAGCTTTAGTTGCTTCCATTTAGGAAAGGTTTAAACTGTGCAAAGTTACATTTTTTTTCAAGAACTACGAAATCTAAAAACAGTTTCCCAAAATAATTTCTAAATATTTTATCCTCTTTTTTCAGTTTTTCTTTTTAGCTTTGGAGCATGACACATTTCAGTAATATTAGTTTATTACCTTAAAATTCAAAAACTTGAAAAAGCATTATCTTATTTTAGTTTTAGCTTTTTCTGTCTGTTTCCATTAACAAATTTCGCTCAAAAAGGTAAATCCGATAAAAGACGACTTATTCAACCTCATCACAGAGGCTGGTTACAGTCTTTCTGTGAAAAGTAGTGACTGGAGATACAACACTTGTCATTTGATGCGCTACATAGAAATAGAACACCACAAAATGTTCTTTCGCTTTGGTATGGGAGGGAAACATTATGACATGCGTGGTGCTGCACACAAGAACTATTTAAAGCCAATAGGCAGTCTTGGGTTTGGTATTAGAATTTAAACTTCATAGAAACTTAAAAAATGTGAGAAACAGAAACCTTATGTATTTAAGGAGACTGCAACTCGCATCTTTGTTCTTTATCTTATATACGCTCTCTATCAATATATTTACACTTTATATACATAGAAACATCCAAGTATCAAATTGTATGTTTATGGCTGCTAAGGGATTAACCGTTTCATAGTACTTGCACTAAAAAACAGTCATAATTGCAAGGTGAACTTTACAAAATGATAGTTACAGAGAGATAGAACTAAATAAAAATAGGATAAAAAAAGAAAAAGGAAGTGTTTTTTTGAAAGGAAGTTATCTTTTATATATTTTTTTTTATAACTTTGCCACTATAATTATAGTCTTATCCGCATATTGAATTCAAACGATAGGATAGAAAGCGCCAAGATTGTGGCCAAAAGCAATGGTTTTGAAGGTATAAAGATTGAAGTAAGTAATATAAATATTTTTCAACTAAATACATTTTTAAAGTAATGGCAAAGTTTGATAAAAGCGTACTTGAAAAGTACGGTATCACAGGAACAACAGAAGTTGTTTACAATCCTTCTTATGAGGTTTTGTTCGAAGAAGAAACAAAAGAAGGTCTCGAAGGTTTTGAAAAAGGTCAGGTTTCAGAACTTGGTGCAGTAAACGTAATGACAGGTGTTTACACAGGTCGTTCACCTAAAGATAAATTCATCGTTGACGACGAGAACTCGCATGACACCGTTTGGTGGACATCCGACGAATACAAGAACGACAACAAGAAAGCATCAAAAGAGGCTTGGGCTGCCGTAAACAGCATCGCCAAGAAAGAATTGTCCAACAAGAGATTGTTCGTGGTTGACGGTTTCTGCGGCGCCAACAAGGATACCCGCATGAAGATTCGCTTCATCATGGAAGTAGCATGGCAGGCTCACTTCGTTTCCAACATGTTCATCAAGCCTATCAATCAGGAAGAGCTTGACCAAGATCCCGACTTCATCGTTTACAATGCTTCAAAGGCTAAAGTTGAAAATTACAAGGAACTCGGCTTGAACTCTGAGACAGCAGTTGTGTTCAACGTTACAACCAAGGAACAAGTTATCATCAACACATGGTACGGCGGTGAAATGAAGAAGGGTATGTTCTCAATGATGAACTACTACTTGCCATTGAAGGGCATCGCTTCTATGCACTGCTCTGCCAACACAGATCTCAACGGTAAGAATACAGCAATCTTCTTCGGTCTCTCTGGTACAGGTAAGACAACATTGTCAACCGATCCAAAGCGCCTTCTTATTGGAGACGATGAGCACGGATGGGACGACAACGGTGTGTTCAACTTCGAAGGTGGCTGCTATGCAAAGGTGATCAACCTCGACAAGGAGTCTGAGCCAGACATCTACGCCGCTATCAAGCGCAACGCTCTTCTTGAGAACGTAACTCTTGACGCACAGGGCAAAATTGATTTCGCTGACAAGAGCACAACAGAGAATACTCGTGTCTCTTATCCTATCACCCACATTAAGAACATCGTTCGCCCCATCTCAGCTGGTCCAGCTGCAAAACAGGTAATCTTCCTGTCTGCTGACGCATTCGGTGTACTTCCTCCAGTATCAATCTTGACTCCAGAGCAGACCAAGTACTACTTCCTCTCTGGCTTCACAGCAAAATTGGCTGGTACAGAACGTGGTATCACTGAACCAACTCCAACATTCTCTGCTTGCTTCGGTCAGGCCTTCTTGGAACTCCATCCAACAAAGTATGCTGAGGAATTGGTAAAGAAGATGGAAAAGAACGGCGCCAAGGCTTACTTAGTTAACACTGGTTGGAACGGATCAGGCAAGCGTATCTCAATCAAGGACACACGTGGCATTATCGACGCAATCCTTGATGGCAGCATCAACAAGGCTGACACAAAGCAAATTCCTTACTTCAACTTCGCTGTTCCTACAACTCTTCCAGGTGTTGACACCAACATCCTCGACCCACGCGACACATACGCTGACGCAGCACAGTGGGACGAGAAGGCTAAGGACCTCGCAGCACGCTTCCAGAAGAACTTTGTCAAATACACTGGCAATGAGGCTGGTAAGGCTCTCGTAGCAGCTGGTCCACAGCTCTAATAGCAAAAGATGACAATTTAAGATAAAAAAGCCCTGTTCTCCTGAAGAACAGGGCTTTTTAGTATAACAAATCAGTACTAAACAAACTTAAAAAACATGGTTATATACCATATTTTACATAATTAACGAGTAAAAAGCACTTTATCTAAAGAATTCTAATTAAATTTGCATCCAAATTGAATTATTAGCATTTCATGAGAAATAAGATATATTCCCTTTTTGCTATCCTTACAGCATCACTCTTGTTGACTTCATGTATGAAGGACGAAGAGACAGACAAGAATAACGTAACTTACGGCGACACAGCTATCACGGCTTTCTCACTGGGCACACTGAATCAAGTTTGCCATACCGTCAACAAAGCCGGTGGGGACTCAATCTACACCACAACGTTCAAAGCTGAGGCGTATAAATTCTACATTGATCAGGCACAAGGACTGATTTACAATCCCGACTCTTTGCCATACGGCACCGATATCGCACATGTTCTGGCCAAGACCTCTGCGAAAAACGGAGGCATCGTCTCGATAAAATCGACAACCGACGAGAGCCTGAAGTATTTCTCTGAGAAAGATTCAACTGACTTTACCAACCCACGCACACTGATTGTCACCTCACGAGATGGCAAAAGCTACCGCCAATACAAGGTTACGGTGAACGCTCACAAGCAACAAGGTGACGTTTTCTCATGGTCAACCATGCCAGCGAGCGCCGATTTGGAACAACTGGAAGGGCATAAGGCTGTCGCTTTCGGTGGTAAGGTGTTCGTATTTGGAAACAAGGACGGTCTCACCCACGGCTATTATACCGCCGAAGGAGATGGACAGACATGGACTCAGCTGCCAACAACTTTTGCAGCAGATACATATAAGGGTGTCATCGCTCACGAAAACAATCTCTATCTTGTAGAAAACGGAGTGGTAAAACGCTCTGCAGACGGACTGACATGGACGTCTGTCAGCTCCACCTCACTCGCACGGTTGGTGGCAGAAACCAAAACAGAGATATACGGTCTTTCAACAGCTGGCACTTTGTACGTATCGAAAGACAACGGCGTATCATGGGCAGCCGAAGAACTCGATGACGAGGCTTCAAAACTTCCCAATGCAAACTTCGGTTACATTGCAAAACCACTGACAACCAACAGCACCATCGAGTGCATCATGATGGTTGGAACATCGGGAACACAGCCAAATGCGGTTGTTTGGACAAAACTCGTTGACCAACAGTCAGCCTCCAACTACAAATGGAGTTTCGTTGAGGCTAACAATGCTTACTCGCTGCCTAATTACACAGACCTAACGCTACTGAATTACGACGACAAGGCATTGGCAATGGGCATCGATAACGGTGCTTTCGCAAAGATACTCTCAAGCGAGGACGGCGGTATCACATGGAAAAGATTTACCAAATTTGCCTATCCTGCTGACGCAACAGTTTCCGGCTCATTTGCAGCGACTGTCGATAGCCAGCAATATATATGGCTGATCAGCGGAGGGAAAGTATGGCGCGGCCGACTTAACAGCGCCGGATGGATAAAGGGACAGACTGCATTTACAGAATAATCCAGCATACATGCAGAGTCCCCGACTTGTTGACTATTGATAAAATAAGACCTGACGGCCGACAAAAAGAAAGTCAAAGAAACCAATAAAGGGAAGTAAGGCTTAGACAATAAATGAAAAATATTCTGTTCTACATATTACTTATGATTGCTGCTGTCCCCACAAAGGCACAGGATGGAGAGGAATATAGAATGGAAATAGGTGCTGGAGCTGGATTGACGGGCTACCTTGGCGACTTCAATGGCTCACTAACCAAAGACTTACAACCAATGGGGAGCTTATTGGCGCGCTATAATTTCAACCCTTACATGGGGCTGAAGATGAATGTATCGTATGGCAAGATGAAAGGAAAATCAAGCGACGTGAAGACCTACTATCCCAAGTTCGCAGAAAATCCATACGAATTTAACAATACGCTGATTGACGTCGGGCTGACATACGAATACAATTTCTGGCCCTATGGCACAGGAAGGGAGTACAGAGGGGCAAAGCGTCTGACACCATTCGTTTTCGGTGGCTTCGGCGCAACCTACGTAAAGCTCGACAAAGGGGACAAGAAATCAGTCTTTTCGGCAAACTTGCCGATTGGAATTGGTGTCAAATATAAATTAGGTGAACAAACGAACATTGGCCTTGAGTGGGCCATGCATTTCTCTTTATCCGACGAACTCGACGGACAGAAAGACCCTTACGACATCAAGAGCAGTGGAATCTTCAAGAACACCGACTGCTATTCATCACTACAGGTCACATTCACCTATAGTTTCATGGCCAAATGCAGGACTTGTCACAACGACGACGAGTAATGAGGCTGGCCTTCCATTCATTTAAGTAACGAAAAAATCTTCGCATTCTATGGCAGAAGAACTGGATATGACACGAATACCGCAGCACATTGCCATCATCATGGACGGCAACGGACGCTGGGCAACTGAGCGAGGAAAGGAACGCTCATACGGCCATCAGGCTGGGGTTGACACCGTTCGGCGCATCACCTCCGAGTGTACGCGTTTGGGAGTGAAGTATCTTACACTTTACACCTTCTCGACCGAGAATTGGAACCGCCCCTCCAACGAGGTTGCAGCTTTGATGGGGTTAGTACTTACATCGCTTGAGGACGAAATATTCATGAGGAACAATGTGCGTTTCCATGTTATCGGCGATATCGAACGTCTGCCTAAAGAAGTGCAGGACAAGCTTCAGGAAACCATGGACCACACTGCAAAGAACGATTCCATGACCATGATAGTGGCACTGAGCTACTCATCGCGTTGGGAACTGACAAAGGCTGCACGCGACATTGCCAGGAAAGTGAGGAACAACGAGCTGAAAATCGAGGATATCACAGAACAGACCATCAGCGAGAACTTGTGTACTCACTTCATGCCAGACCCCGAACTGTTAATCAGAACTGGCGGAGAACTACGCATTTCCAACTATATGCTGTGGCAGTTGGCCTATTCCGAGTTGTATTTCTGCAACACCTATTGGCCAGACTTCGACGAAGCCGACCTGCACAAGGCCATCATTGACTACCAAAGTCGCCAACGCCGCTTCGGTAAGACAGAGAAACAAGTTGAAACAGAACAAGAAAAAATATAAGATACGCTATCAATGAATAGAATAAATAAGGTCCTGATTCTCATGACCATAGTCCTCGGACTGGGTTTGCAGGCAAATGCCCAGGAGAAAATCGTAAATCCCACTATCACCTACGCAGGAAACCCACAAGTCTATAAACTGGCAGGATTGTCTGTGTCGGGCGTTGAAGGATATGAAGACTATGTGCTGACGGGCATTTCCGGACTGACGGTAGGCCAGGAGCTCGAAATTCCTGGCACGGCAATAACAGACGCCGTAAAACGCTATTGGAAACACGGTCTCTTCTCCGACGTCTCAATCGCCGTGGACTCACTCATTGGCAACAATGCCTATCTGCACATCTATCTTCAGACCCGCCCTCGCGTATCAAGCATCAACTATCTCGGCCTGAAGAAATCAGAGCGCGATGATTTGGAACAGAAACTTGGTCTGCTCAAGGGAGGGCAGATCACCCCGAACATGATTAACCGCGCACAGTTGCTTGCAAAGAAATATTTTGATGAAAAGGGCTACAAGGATGCCGTGGTCAACATTCGGCAGCGCGATGACGTAACAGCCAAGAATCAAGTGATCCTTGACATTGACGTTGACAAGAAGGAAAAGAAGAAAGTCCGCAAGATCATCATCGAAGGTAACGAACAGATTCCAGACAGCAAAATCAAGGGATCAATGTTCAAGAAAGGTGCGCTGGCAAAGACACACGAGGCTGGTAAATTGGGCAACCTTCTCAAATCAAAGAAATTCACCCCAGAACGTTGGGAGGAAGACAAGAAGAACCTCATCGCCAAATACAACGAATATGGCTTCCGCGACGCAACCATCGTCAAGGACAGTGTTTGGAATGCCGATGCCAAGCACGTCAACGTTTATGTGAAAGTGGACGAGGGAAAGAAATATTACATCCGCAACATCACATGGGTGGGCAACACTGTCTATTCGACCGATTATCTCTCCAAACTACTCGACATGCACAAGGGAGATGTCTATAATCAGAAGTACATGAGTAAACGACTCTCTGAGGACGATGATGCGGTGGGCAATGCCTATTGGAACAATGGCTACCTGTTCTACAATCTCCAACCAACTGAGGTGAATATTGTCGGCGATTCCATCGACCTTGAAATGCGTATCTACGAAGGACAACAGGCCCACATCAACCGAGTTAGAATCAATGGAAACGATCGTCTCTATGAAAATGTGGTACGCCGCGAACTCCGCACAAAGCCAGGCGATCTCTTCTCAAAGGAGTCACTGCAGCGTACGGCTCGTGAACTGGCGTCGATGGGACACTTCGATCCAGAGTCCGTTTCTCCTGATACAAAGCCTAACTATGAGGATGGTACAGTAGATATCGACTGGAATCTGAAACAGAAGGGCAACGACCAGATTGAATTCTCACTGGGTTGGGGACAGACAGGTGTGACGGGACGCATCGGATTAAAGCTGAACAACTTCTCCATGGCCAACCTTTTCCGCAAGAACAAGGAGCACAGGGGTATCCTCCCCATCGGCGATGGCGAGACATTATCGCTGAGCGCACAGACCAACGGCCGTTACTACCAGTCATACAGTCTTCAATATGCCACCAACTGGTTAGGTGGGAAGCGCCCTATCCAGTTCACCGTAGGTTCGTACTTCTCAAAAATGACTGACGTTTCGAACAATTATTACAACAGTGGTTATATGAACAATTATTATAATTATATGTACGGTTACGGAAATTACAATTATAATAATTACGAAAATTACTACGACCCTAACAAATACCTTCAGCTTTTGGGTGTCAACGTAGGTTGGGGAAAGCGTCTGTCATGGCCCGACGACTATTTCACGCTGTCATTGCAGCTTTCTTATCAGCGGTATATGCTTAAGAATTGGCGCTACTTCCTTATGACAAACGGAACAGCCAACAACTTGAACGTGAGCATCTCCATCAACCGCACATCAACCGACAACCAACTGTTCCCACGTCGCGGTTCAGAATTTACGGCCTCATTGACCATCACCCCGCCTTGGTCTAAGTGGGACAAGAAAGATTACAAGAACCTTGCCAAAGACGAAAATTCACCAACGTTCCAACAAGAGCAGCAAGAGAAATACAAATGGATTGAATACCACAAATGGAAGTTCAAGGCTCGCACGTTCACAGCGCTGACAAACGGCACGAAATGTTTCGTTTTGATGACCCGTGTCGAACTCGGTTTGCTCGGAAGCTACAACAAATACAAGAAAAGTCCGTTTGAGACCTACTATATGGGTGGTGACGGCATGAGCGGTTACTCCAACAACTACGCTGAGGAAACCATCGGACTGCGTGGTTACGACAACGGCGCCTTGACGCCAAGGGGGCAAGAGGGCTATGCCTACGAGCGCCTCTCACTCGAACTCCGTTATCCGTTCCTATTGGGCAACACCACTATTTACGGTCTTGGGTTTGTAGAGGCTGGCAACGCATGGAACGAAACCAAGAAGTTCAATCCGTTCGACATAAAGCGTTCTGCGGGAGTGGGGTTGCGCATCTTCTTGCCTATGGTCGGCATGATGGGTATCGACTGGGCCTACGGTTTCGACAAAGTCATTGGTCCCAATGGATTGAAGAAGGGCGGAAGCCAGTTCCACTTCATCTTAGGACAAGAATTCTAATAAAATCAATAAAGGGAGACAAGCATACTAAACTTGCTTCTCTTCCCACCAACGAACTAAATAAATTCAAGGAGGGTTTATAATGAAAGATAAAAGAATATTGAAGGCTATCAGGATTATCCTGCCGCTCTGCTTCTTTGCTCTGTTACCCCTGAGCATGCAAGCCCAGAAGTTCGCACTCATCGACATGGAATACGTGCTCAGCAATGTTCCAGCCTATGAACGTGCCAATGAGCAGCTCAACCAAGTCAGCAAGAAATGGCAAGCCGAGATTGAGGCTCTCAACACCGAAGCAGGCACGATGTACAAGAATTACCAGAACGAATTGGTATTTCTCTCTCAGGAACAGAAAAAGAAGAAGCAGGAAGACATTATGGCAAAGGAGAAACAGGCTTCCGACCTCAAACGCAAATATTTCGGTCCAGAAGGAGAGCTCTTCAAAAAGCGCACCAGTCTCATCTCGCCGATTCAGGAAGAAATCTATAATGCCGTTAAGGACATCTCCGACCAACGGGGCTACAGTCTGGTAATCGACCGCTCAAGTGCGACAGCCGGCATCATCTACGGCTCGCCAAAGGTGGACATCAGCAACGAGGTGCTGCAGAAACTGGGCTACGGAAACCAATAGAACAAAGGACGGGCATCACGGTATAATCCCCTAACGCATAGGGAAACACCAATCCGAAGAAATGCGCCCGCCAACAATAAAGGAATTATAAACTATTAAATAACAAAGAAAGAAAATGAAAAAGCTTATTTTAATGTTGATGCTCTGTGCTCCAATGACTATGTTTGCACAGAAGTTTGGTCACCTTGATTCACAGGCACTCTTGCAGTCACTTCCTGAAGCAACAAGCGTTCAGCAGAAACTTGAGGCAAAAGGCAAGGAATATGAGAAACAACTCGCCGACATGCAGACAGAACTCCAGCGCAAGGCTGAGGAATACGACAAGACCAAGAGCACGATGAACGCTACAAAAAAGGCTGAAACCGAGAAAACCCTGCAGGATATGTACACCAAGATTCAGCAGACAGCTCAGGACAACCAAAAGGCTTTCAACGAAGAGCAGCAGAAGCAGTTAGGTCCTGTACTCGACAAAGTACGCAATGCCATTGCAGCTGTAGCCAAAGCTGGAAACTATACCTACATCATGGAGAAAGCCGCAGGCCAGCCTCTTTACATCAACGAAGCCATCAGCAAGGACATTACTGCTGAAGTGAAGGCTCAGTTGGCTAAGATGAAGTAAGTGAGCGGTGGAGATAAAGGGTGAGGTCACCGCAAGAATTGTCTTGTTGCGGTGACCTCCTTTTTTTTCTTTCCAAACCTTCCAGTTGAGGTCTGAAACTATTTCAACTGATTGCTGGGCCACTTCTCTCATGCCTTCGGACTCATTTTCTGTCACAATGGATCATTGTAGCCTTACCAATGCTGACAGGCAGTCAGTGGCAGAAACTGGCAATACGGGCAATCAGAAAATCAAACCATGCGACCGGATGACCAACCAGACGCTAATCCTCCAAAAGGAGACAAAACAAAACACAATGAAAAAAACATTCCTTTTCCTTGCTTTGGCCCTGATGCCTTTGCTGGCATCGGCACAGAGCCTGAAGTTTGCCTACTTCAGCTACAACGAAGTGTTGCAATCAATGGCCGACTATGCCACGGTCGTTCAGAACATGAAAGACCTGCGTGCGAAATACGATGCAGAGACACAACGGTCGGAAAAAGATTTCCATGCCAAGTATGAGAATTTTCTTGAAGAACAACGCAACCTCGCACCGTCTATCCTGAAAAAGCGACAAGCCGAAATACAAGAGATGATGTACAAGAACATGGCATTCAAAAAGGAATCGCAAAAACTGCTTGAGCAAGCCGAGAAACAGGCCTTCGCACCCGTACATCAAAGACTGAGAGACACCGTCAGCGAGATGGGGCGCGAGAGTGGCTATGCTTTCATTCTCAACACTGATGACAACGCTTTGCCCTACGTTGACGCCACGATGGGTGAGAACATCACCGAGGCTCTGAAAACCGTTCTGAAATAAACGCTGATGGCTGACGCTCTTCCACAATCACCAGGCCCCATCGGTGTTTTCGATTCGGGCTATGGCGGCCTGACCATCCTTCATGGCATCCGCCAGCTACTGCCCCAATACGACTACATCTACCTTGGCGACAATGCGCGCGCACCCTACGGTTCGCGCTCTTTCGACGTGGTTTACCAATTCACCCGACAAGCTGTGCTGAAACTTTTCAGCATGGGTTGCCAACTGGTGATACTGGGTTGCAACACCGCATCGGCCAAAGCCCTGCGCACCATCCAGCAAACCGACCTTCCTGAACTCGACTCACGTCGCCGTGTGCTGGGCGTTATCCGTCCGACGGCCGAGATAATCGGAAAACTGACCGACTCCCGGCATGTCGGTATCTTAGCCACCGAAGGAACGGTGAAGAGCGAAAGCTACAACATGGAAATCAACAAGCTGTGGCCCGATATTGAGGTGACGGGGGTTGCCTGCCCACTGTGGGTACCGATTATTGAGAACAACGAGGCCAACGGGCCCGGTGCCGATTACTTCGTTAAGAAACGCATCGACCACATTCTGAGTCTCGACCCACGTATCGACACGATTATACTCGGATGCACACACTACCCCATCCTGATACCTAAAATCAAACAATACGTTCCCGAAGGCATCCGCATTATATCGCAAGGAAAATATGTGGCCGAAAGCCTGAAAGACTATCTCAACCGCCATGCCGACATGGACGAACGCTGCACGAAAGGCGGATCGGCAAGGTACTTTACTACCGAGAACGAGGAGAAATTCAAGGAAAACGCGCGGATATTCTTGCCCGAAGGTATAGAGGTGTCGCATCTGTCGCTGGAATAATCTGCTCTAATTACTCCCTTTATGCGCCCCGACCGTGGCCCTTTTCCAACCCCATAGATTTTCTTTCAGACGGCCTTTTCTTCAACTTGACAACAGTGATTCCCACCGAATATCGACTGAAAATCGACAAAGAATCAGCTGGCCGATGAGCGACGACTGTAAAATATTTTCGCCATCGTCATCCCATAGCTCACCTTTCGATTGTCAAAAGGTCAGCTATGACCATGCGAAAGCTTAGCTTTTGCCAAGTGACAGGTAAGTCTTGTCTTTTCCTGAATTCACTTGTCAGATCTGACGATGTATTTCTGTTTTACTTGT
>OASD01000055.1_pt1 | contig 84018 bp, 67 predicted proteins | sample 1475531 | NCBI WGS metagenome assembly OASD01 (sample SAMEA3360668, study PRJEB22359) | human gut metagenome | biome: ENVO:urban biome; feature: ENVO:human-associated habitat; material: ENVO:feces | place: Bangladesh | collected 2011
GGATTCACCGCAAGGACTGCCCCAACGCCCCCGAAATGCTCAAACGCTTCGGCTATCGCATCGTGAAAGCACGGTGGAGTGGCAAAGGAGGCTCACAATACAGCATCACGCTACGTGTCATCGGCAACGACGACATCGGCATCGTGAGCAACATCACCAATGTTATCTCACAAGAAGAGAAAGTTGTCATGCGCTCCATCAGCATCGACTCACACGACGGTCTCTTCTCTGGCAACCTCGTGGTGCTCATCGACGACACCTCAAAGCTGAAGTCTCTCATCCGAAAGCTCAATAATATAAAAGGTGTAAAGCAGGTCGTGCGCATCTAACCACAACTGCCGACAGACCTTGTCCCGTTCCTTGTTTCGAGCAATCTTCTCCGCCCAAAACTCCATATTGGTTTTCGGCATTCTGAAGTGTTGGCATCCCTCATGCCCATGCCAAAGTCTGCCGATGCTTGGATGATACAAAATTACAAAATATTTCTTGTGAAATCAAATATTTATCGTGTAGTTATCAAGGTACAAAAATAGATAATTTCATATTATTATTTGTGTAATTGATTCATCGCACATCGCTGATATAAGCCTTCTGATTTATCACTAAACGGCCTTCACGAATTGTGGCAAAATGGGATGTCGCATTCGCCAATCAATACTCATCGGTTTGTCATCACGTGAAGATATATAATCAATCAGACCAAAACAATAGAAAGGACATGTGTTGCCAAAACCATCTTTGATGTTCTCTCGAACGAAGAGTAAAAATTTCTTTTTATTCAAAGACTGTTCCACAAATCGTTTGCCGCTACCTTGGTGTGTATCGGTGTTCTGCGATTTCCAATGAAATTGATTTTCACTAACCACATAATCATCATACATTGTAGAAGCAGAGAAGTCTTTTTCAGATTTGTTTAGCGTAACAAAGAACAATTCAGTATTCATTTCTTCTATTTTGAACACTCCAGCCACACTACCTTGCATCCTCTTATCAGCCGTTTGTCGTCCGAAGATTGTAAATACTTCTTCACGCGTATAACAGCCATATTGTTCGAGAGCGACAGGAAGTCCTTCTCCTAAAGAGAATGTTTTCATCTCAATTTTTGACAGAAGCAAATCTACCAGTTCTTTCATTTCTGATACGAACATAGGATAGTTGGCAAACGATTGAAGTCCTTCCTCAATGCTTTGGAAGCCCAATTTACTAATTTTGTCGATGTAAAGCGTGTAATAAAGCATGACACTATAAGTCTTTTCTTGTTCCGTATGAAATGTTACAGAACTAAGATTAGCTAATGTTTTCTTGACAAAGCTCAAATAAGAAATACTATTAGTATGAATAAGGTTCGAAATACCTTTTTCATAACAACGGGTATTTGCATCATTCTCATAGGAACACAATCCCGCCTCACGTTTAAGACTGGTCCAACAGTGATTATTCTTATATATAATACGGACATCCTGCCCATTATTTTCAATAAACTCCTTTAACGTAGGACTATGATCATAACTTCGCAACTCTTGGATAAGACGCTTCTTGTTATAAACGGCAGCCTTAATATTTTGCAGTACATATTGTTGAGCCATTTCTTCCATGTGTATCGTACAGCCGTGAGGAAGGAGCGTAAAACCATTCTTCACTTGGTCAACAACATTTTTATCCTGACGTTTCATCAGACTACGGAAACGGCTCGTGAAATCATACTTCTGATTCAACTGTGCCACAAAGTCGAACACTGTGAGCAACAGCTTTCCGGGATAGAGACGAAGTCCACGACCTAACTGCTGCAAGAAAATAGTAAGCGATTCTGTAGGACGTAGGAACAAAACAGTGTCAACTGCTGGTATGTCAATACCTTCATTAAATATATCTACCACAAACAGATAGTTGATCTCTCCTCTCGACAGTTTTTTGTTAAGCACCTCGCGTTCGCCATCTCTGTCCGCAGTAAGATAATCAGCATTAAGCCCACAAGCATTAAAATTGTCAGCCATAAAACGAGCATGCTCTTTCGTTGCACAAAATCCGAGTGCTTTACATTTTGTCTCGTCTGGTAGATAATAACGCAGTTTGTTGATAATGAGCCCCACGCGCTCTTGATTGCACAGACGTTCAGTTATTTTAGAAGCGACATATTTATTTCCTTGCATCAACTCATCGTCTGTAAGGTCTGTGTTATCACTGATACAAAGGTATTGAAAGGGGGTAAGCAATCCTTCATCAAGAGCCATTGGAAGCCGAATTTCCGCACTAATCTGATTACCAAAATCAGGCAATAGACTGACACCATCCATTCGTTCTGGTGTAGCTGTAAGTCCTATCAGAAGTTCCGGTTTGAAATGCGTGAGAATCTTTCGATAGCTATCAGCAACAAGGTGGTGAGCCTCATCTATCACTATATAATCATAATAATCTGAAGGCAGGCTATGAAAAATTTCATCATACTTCGCATTAAAAGTCTGAACAGAGATAAACAGATGATCGATACCACCAACAGGTTTATATTGACCGACCCAAACATCACCAAAATTTGCATCTTGCAGCACACTCCTATAAGTGTTGCGCGATTGTACAAGTATCTCTTGGCGATGGGCAACAAAGAGAATACGATTCCTATTCGGATGCGTCTCGGTAAACCATTTGTAGTCAAAAGCTGATATAACGGTCTTACCAGTGCCAGTGGCAGCAACTATCAGATTACGCTTAATACCCTTTTCACGGACCACTATCAATTTATCAAGTATTTGTTTTTGATGTGGCAAAATAGTGAATTTTGCCAAAGAGGTTGTCAGAGTTTTATTCGGCTGTTTCTCTTTTCTCAATTCTTCATAGAGCTTCTCTACTCCTCCTTCAGCAAAATCCTCAAAATTATGGCTATTCCAGTAAAGATCGAAGGTGGCAAGTGCTGTTTTAATGATGTGAGGATTCTCTATGTTCGTCACTCGTATGTTCCACTCCAAGCCATCTGTTTGAGCCGACTTCGATAGGTTGGACGACCCAATGTAAGCAGTACTAAAACCAGAATTGCGTTCAAAAATATAGGACTTGGCATGTAAACGCTCGATCCTTGTATTGTAGGAAATACGAATTTCGGTATTAGGAAGTTGTGCAAGTCGTTCTACAGCCTTTGCCTCAGTTACACCACAATAAGTTGTTGTGATAACTCTCAATTTATGATTGGGATTCTCACAAAACTTTTTAAGTTTATCATAAATCAGATTCAGCCCCGACAATTTCAAAAAAGAGACTATCAGATGAATGTTGTCTGCACTCTCAATGTCGCGCTCAATTTCAGCATTCATTGGAACTTTGCTTTGCCCGCCTGTAAAAAGATTGCTGATTCGGAAACCTGTCAATGGTCTTACAACATTCTGTTCAGTAGCCTTAAGTCGTGCTTCTTCATGCTTTGACACAACTGCTGCCAACATTTGATTATTATCTACAATCGTATCATCGTCCTGAGCATTAAGAAATTCTATCAGACGATTCGCAAAACCGACTCGTTCCTCAACGGTAAGTTTCTCATCAGAGAGCTTGTTCCGAATGATTTTATTGACATGGCCTGCTAAAATTGAAGGCGATTCAGCTTCGTCAATCTTATCTTTTCTGCATACAAGACCTTCTTTCGATGCTTGTAACATATCATTTTCTAACTCATTCGTCACTAAGCTTTCATAGACTCCCTCTTTTAATTTCATGCTTCTTAAATGTTTAATTTGTTATTTGCTTACCTTCAATATCCGTAACATGTGTTCTTGATGGGCTTTCATGTCCTCATAGACCCATTCCTCCCCCTCTTTCCTTCGGTCAGCATGGTCATTGTCTCGACATATCTGCATCACGATTCGCAACTTCAAAGAAGCTACGCTCACCCGTGATATCTTTTCAGATTGATCAAGATAACGGATAATCTTTGCCCTTGGAGTCCAATACGAGCCCGAACTATTGGCTTGACTGCCAATCATGGCATAATTGCCAAAGCAATTGATTTTGGCCTCATTGATGCTTTCGGTGACATTCGCTTGTGGATAGAAATGTTCGAGCGAGCGTCGGGATTCACCGCAAGGACTGCCCCAACGCCCCCGAAATGCTCAAACGCTTCGGCTATCGCATCGTGAAAGCACGGTGGAGTGGCAAAGGAGGCTCACAATACAGCATCACGCTACGTGTCATCGGCAACGACGACATCGGCATCGTGAGCAACATCACCAATGTTATCTCACAAGAAGAGAAAGTTGTCATGCGCTCCATCAGCATCGACTCACACGACGGTCTCTTCTCTGGCAACCTCGTGGTGCTCATCGACGACACCTCAAAGCTGAAGTCTCTCATCCGAAAGCTCAATAATATAAAAGGTGTAAAGCAGGTCGTGCGCATCTAACCACAACTGCCGACAGACCTTGTCCCGTTCCTTGTTTCGAGCAATCTTCTCCGCCCAAAACTCCATATTGGTTTTCGGCATTCTGAAGTGTTGGCATCCCTCATGCCCATGCCAAAGTCTGCCGATGCTTGGATGATACAAAATTACAAAATATTTCTTGTGAAATCAAATATTTATCGTGTAGTTATCAAGGTACAAAAATAGATAATTTCATATTATTATTTGTGTAATTGATTCATCGCACATCGCTGATATAAGCCTTCTGATTTATCACTAAACGGCCTTCACGAATTGTGGCAAAATGGGATGTCGAATTGGGCATCAGTGTCCAGCGGATTTTGCAGCTCGGTCTCCAACTGGAATACCTCACCGCAAAAGTTCATCACGTTTTCCGTGTTTACCTTTGCTGCCTTCGTCTGAATACGCTCAACCCACTCACGTTTCTACTGCTCAAACCCGCCTTGATACACCAAGGTCGTTTCATCGTAACCATTCGAAAACACTTCACACCGTCTCTCCTATAGGAGGGTGGAGTGGAGTGTTTTGTTAGGTTGGAATGGAACTTCTATTTCTGAATATATTTCTTTCCGTTCTTAATGACGATGCCTTTGTAGCGCTCGTTCACGCGACTGCCACTGAGGTCGTATGCTTTGCCATCGTCTGCCTGGTCGGCAGTCTTCACGTGGTCAATACCAGCGGTCTTGCTTGTGAAGTAACCCGTGGTGGGGTTAGCCATCTCAATGCCCGTTTTGTTTGCGTTGAACCAAGTGTTGGTACCTTTCAGATGCCTACAGCCATAAAACATATTATCATCAGAAACATTGTGACCAACATTCCAGTCTTTGTTGCAGAAAATAGTGCTTAGGGAAGTGCAGCCATAGAACATCTTTCTCATGTCGGTGACGTTTTGGGTATTGAAGTTGCATAGGTCGAGCGATGTCAGTGCCTCGCAGCCAGAGAACATTTCTCTCATGTAGATGACGTTTTGGGTATTGAAGTTGCTCACATCGAGCGATGTCAAAGCCTCGCAGCCAGAGAACATGTCACTCATGTCGGTGACGTTTTGGGTATTGAATTTGCTTACATCGAGCGATGTCAATGCCTTGCAGCCAGAGAACATGTCACTCATGTCGGTGACGTTTTGGGTATTGAAGTTGCTCACATCGAGCGATTTCAATGCATAGCAGTAACGGAACATTGTGCTCATGTAGATGACGTTTTGGGTATTGAAGTTGCTTAGGTCGAGCGATGTCAATGCCCAGCAGCCATCGAACATCCAGCTCATGTCGGTGACGTTTTGGGTATTGAAGTTGCTCACATCGAGCGATGTCAATGCCTTGCAGCCATCGAACATCCAGCTCATGTTGGTGACATTTTGGGTATTGAAGTTGCTCACATCGAGCGATTTCAATGCGTAGCAGCGAATGAACATGTCACTCATATCGGTGACTTTTTCGGTGTTCAGGTTCCGTATGCCCTCGATATCTTGCAAATTGTCACAATATGCGAACCAAGAATTGGTACTGGTGGGGCGGTACTTGGCAAAAGAGGCGTCGAATACGGCGTGCTTAATATATTCCTGGGAATAACTATCATTACCTACCCAAGCGGGGCTCTCTCCAGGTTTTGGCATATCATAGATGGGGTCATAATTCGGACGGGTGGCGCGCAGATTGTCATAATAGAAAGTGAGCGTCAGGTCGGATGTTAATACGGCATAAGCCTCTTGTGCTACCGCAGGCAGGCTACCCGTGACCGTCAAAAGGGCGACGAGGAGTGAAAGTAGATAATTTCTCATGATGATGGTTTTAAATGAATAAGAAGAGGCCATCCGTCCGTCTTGTTTCCCAAAGGGGGGCTTGGGCAAACTCGTGACCGTGAATAACTATCAATTGCGGATTGCAGTACACATTCATCTTTTCGTGAACAGATGATGTTCCTGCATCGAAAATCTCACGTTAGCCATATCGGTTGCGTGTCGCAGAAGGTGAATACGAACGCAAAATTAAATAAAAAAAACAGAAAAACAACGGTTTAACCTACAAAATTTTGAATAATCAATCATTTCAGGAGAGTGAGCCGCCACCTACATTAGAAAATGGGATTGAGAGTAATGTTATTTTGCAGATATTCTAAAGGTGACACCTAACTGCAAACTTATATTATTCGACATTTTTCTCTGATTGTTTCGTTTATAATACTTTGATTATCGGTCGTGTACTCGTCACTGAACATCTTTTAATTTAACTGCAATGACTGGTCGGAAGGGGGTAAAGCGGAGGCTGGACGATAGTCTTGGGAAAGGGCTTAGATAGTCTTGGGAAAGGGCTTACCAACTGACGGGGATAAGACCTTGGCGAATTTCATCGTGAAAACGTCCATGACTGCGGTTCAGACATTGAGGAACGGACCGATGGCCGATAGTAGTTCGGCTCGTGAGAGGTAGCCGCTGCCACGCCAGAGCTGCTCGCCGTTGCGGAATAGCATCAGCGTGGGGACTGACTGGATGCGGTAGCGGGTGGCGGTGGCGTTCTGTTTGTCAATATCAATTTTGATAATGCGCAGTCGGTCGCCCATGGCTTGTTTCACTTCGTCGAGGACGGGGTGCATCATCTTGCACGGCTGGCACCATGTGGCGAAGAAATCGACCAGCACGGGCTTGTTGTCGGATATGACGTCGTTGAATGTTTCCATGTTGTTTTGTTTTGATGGGTTGCTATGATGCTCAAAATCGGGCGCGAGTGGCTTGTTGGTTTCTTTGTTCGTTCTGAGCTTTTTATGATTCCGTTTCTTTGGTTTTCTCCTTGGCTTTCTGATAGTGGGGCGCATAGGGCATTTGCAAATTGGTTCTCATCTGTGGGAATGCCTGCATGAAAGTGCAGTAGCACCATGCCGCCAACTCGTAGCCCGTGAGCGGCGACGGACTGACGGCTGGCACGTTGTAGGTCTGCCGAAGGTTGATTCCCTGCTGACCCAAGGCGGTTGTCATGAGTGCGATGAGACGGACTCTGCCCGCATCCATGTCGGCCAGTCGCCTGATGACGGCCACCATCTCGGCTATCATCCTGTCGTCGTCGAGCGGCGCCACTTCGTTGGCAGCGGACGGCTGTGCCGGTGGTGGTGTTTCTGTGGGCTCCACGATGGTTACTTTCTCTATCAGACCTGCCATTTCCTCCTCACTGAACAGGAAGGGGCCCTCTTCGGGCGTTGTTTTCTTTCGTCGTCGGTTGTTCATCTTTTCTTGTTTATTTTGCCATTGGTCGGTCTTTTCGCTGGCCGGCTTTATTGCTTCCTCGTCGGGCGCAGTGCGTGTCAGGGGCGCATTGCGATTGTCGGTCGGCTGACGGACTGCTGACCACGGACCGAAAGGCTGACGGCAATCGGGCGAGCGAGGGGCGCGGACCCTTGATTGCGTGTTGTAAAGGTAGCTATTTTTATCGAATGTCGGGGCCTGTCGTCCATAAAAAATGCGTCGAAGGGGCGATTTTGGCCGAAATAGAGGATTGCACAACCTTCAGAATGGTGATCATTTGGGGGTATAACCATTCAGAGCGGCATTCGGAAAGCGGAGCGGTTGGGCACGGCTGCTGGCCAATGACCGAGCTTTCGCATGGTGATACCTCACCTTTCGGGCGGCGAATGCTCACCTTTTGCAAGGTCGTTGATGACCTTTTGGCGATGGTATGCTATCATACTGATTGTCAATCGGTTACAAATTCGGTTTCAACGGGGTGTTTTCCTGTTCATAATTTCCCGTCCACAGTAAAGGCCTCAACAACGTGGGCCGTGGCCGTCGGTCCTTCCTGTGTCAACCAACAATTCATCAATAGTAAGTATTGCGCAGACAGATATTTTTCAATATTTTTGCAACCTTATTATAAAAACCAAAGATATGATAAGATTTCTACTCATTACGGCGATGAGCCTGATGACGCTTTCGGGCCATGCGCAGGAAAGCGTCTATAGTTTTCAAATACAAAGATAAGAAAAAGGAAGCTTACACACTTTTATAGGACAGTACCTGATATTTCCTTTTTCCGGTAGGTTTTAGCGTATATTTTGCTGTCATTGCATCAAAAAACTTGCAGAAATCATCTGCCATACAAAATATTTCAGTAACTTTGTCTTCGGTGATCATAGCGATTTTTGTTTGTAACTGTTTGAATGTTAGTTCTTTAAAGTTACAACAAATTTCGCTAATCACCAAATTTATAGACACTTATAATTCGTCGAACTCACGTTAATTTTCAGTAAACACCAATTAGAGATAGGTGCTTTATTCTACTCTTCTCCGGTTTCTCCTTTATTCATTTCAGACAGAAGATAATAGGCACCCGATTGAGCAATATTAGAAAGTTTTTTTGTATCCTCTAAAGGCTCTATTGCTACAAATCCATTTTCTTCTTTTATCTTCTTGACACCAACAGGGAAGAACTTCCATCTTGAGCCCTGATGAGAGGCTTTATAGATATAAAATTTCCCATCTTTTTCGGCTATGGCTTCATAAGGTACAGCTTTCATCTTTATTGCATTTGTAGCAATCTGTGCCTGAATATACATGCCTCCAATTAATCCAGTTCTATCCCCCATAATATTTACCCGCACATCTACTGTCTGATTTTCATTGTTAAAGGTCTTACCAATGGAATATACTTTGCCTCTATAGTTTTTCCCACTGTTGTCGGATTGTTTAAATTGTACAGACTGTCCTACTTTTATTTTAGAAATATCGTGTAGAAAGACCTGTAATTCAGCAAAAATGTTGTCTGTATTTACAATCTTCATTATTGGCATTTCTGGAGTTGTATATTGGCCTGTCTGCACGTCGATTTGCTCAACAGTGCCACGGATAGGACTCTTTATTGCGATTGTCATCTTGGGATTTCCCTTGCGAATAGAGGAAGGATTAATACCCATTTTTCTAAGCTGGGCGGATAACATTTGCAATTCGCCATTAACTATCTTTAATTCTGATTTGATACGGTCGTAATCCTTACCTGCACCCACCCCCTCTTTCATCATCATTGCCTGGCGAGCAAACTCTTTCGAGAGATACTTCTGCTGATTGAGGGATGATAGATATTGTGTCTGAAGGTTAACAAAGTCGGGGTGAGACAAGTAAGCGATGATCTGGCCTTTAGCCACTATTTGTCCTTCTTTAACTAATATCTGTTTGATATTTCCACCCGTTTGCGGAGTTACAGTTGCTTCACTTTGCGGATCGATAACCAGTTTTCCATTCGCTTCTATAGCATTCTCAAAAACCATCTCTGTAAGATGGCCAACCTCAATATTCACCTTCTTCACTTGCTCGTCAGTGAGGACTACTTGGGTCTGTTCCTTCAACGCATTCTCTTCACTGTTTTCGGCCTGCTTCTTGGTGTTGCCACAAGCCATTAGAAGCAAGAGAGAGGCCATATAGATATATTTTTTTGCTTTCATTGTCTTAAATATTTGGATATTGTAAATCTATCTTTGTATTGATGAATTTTTCGTAAGCTGACCAATAGTCAAGCTCTGTCTGCACAGCATCGCCCATGGTCTGGATAAAGCCAATATAGTCAGTTGCCCCGAGTCGGTAAGCGGAAGCTGCTCCTCGTTGTTGCTCTCTTGCTGTTGGTAATGCTGTTTCTTGAAAATATTTGAGTTTCGTCTGCCATTTTAGATTTTCTGTTTGTAAACGCTCTTGAACACTTTTAAGTTGTTGACGTGATAAGGTGAGATAAGCCTCTTCAATCTCCTTATCCATGGCCATGGCTTGCTTCTGTGCACGATATGAATTTCTAAATAAGGGAATACTCATACCAACATTTATAGTCCAATAGCCTAACCTATTTCCATTTCTCTGCGCCCCTGCTTCTACGAAAAAATTTGGTAGCACTTTTGTTTTTTCAACTTCTATCTGTGTTTGTGCCAGTTTAATTTTTTCTTTCTGCAATGCCAATATTGGATGAACAGTGTCATTGCATACTGCGAATATTTCTTCCGGGGAGGTAGAAGGTTCGTAAATTCCTTCTCCTAACCATCGAGATAACAATCTAACTGCTACTTGATAATCATAAGTTGACTGATTCAAATTTTCCTTCATCTCTATCGCTTTCTTCTTTGCTGTTAAATATTCTAATTGCGAGGTCTCACGCATTTCATATTTTAATTTTGCGGCATGTTCAAAATTCTGATAGATAGAGTCAATCATTGCATAGACTTTCATTCTCTGTTTCTGAATGTACGCTTGGGCATAATCGTAACTTACAGCTCTTTGTAAGTCATATTTTGTCAACGCTGCTTCTGCACGAGCTGTTCTTGTTGCTTGTTCTTGAGCACGAGTACGTTGCTTCTTACCGAATAGATTCAGATTCTGTCGGATAGCTAATAATGAAAAGGTAGCATCATTACCTCTGCCGAGTTCGTCCACACCTGCTGAGAACTCCGTGTCTCCTATGTTATTTACGCCTTTAATCATCGTTTTCTCACGATTGACACGAAGTTCAGCTATCCTTATTGTAGGGTAATTTTGTTCTGCAAGTTGAAATGCTTGTTGAAGACTAACAGTTTGCGCTTTCGAACCATTGGTCATTAATAGCATGACCAATGTAAGTGTAATAGCCGTCGGTATCTTTTTTTTCTTAATATTTACCCCTTCTTCTAATGCATATAATAATGGAATTACTACCAGCGTAAGAAGTGTTGCGGTAAATAGCCCTCCAATAACTACTGTGGCTAATGGTCGTTGCACTTCCGCCCCTGCAGAGCCTGATACCGCCATAGGCAAAAAGCCAAGCATTGCAGCTGTTGCTGTTAGTAAGATAGGTCGTATGCGCTCTTTTGTACCCACTATAATTCTTCGATTTATATCTTTCATACCTTCACTTTTTAATGAATTGAATCGGTTAATGAGTACCAAACCATTGAGTACTGCAACACCGAATAACACGATAAAGCCGACACCTGCCGAGATGGAAAAAGACATACCACGCAATATCAAAGCTAAAACTCCACCAATCGTAGCAAGAGGTACTGCCATATAAATCATCAAACTCTGCTTAAATGATTTTAATGCAAAGTAGAGTAAAAGGAAAATTAGTGCCATGGCTATTGGGAGAACTATCATCAAGCGTGCCTTTGCTTCTTGAAGATTTTGATATTCACCTCCATATTCCAGTCGATAACCTGTAGGAAGAGTCAACTCAGCATCAAGACTTTTTTGAATATCAGCGACGACGGATGCCACATCACGTCCTCGCACATTCACTCCTACATAGATTCTGCGTGAGGCTTTATCTCGTGATATTTGCATTGGACCTGACTCATAGTTAATATTGGCTACCTCTCTCAGGGGTATCTGCGACCCATTTGGCAGATCAACATAGAGTTGCTTAAGATTATCGATACTCTTACGATACGTCTCGGAGAGTCGAATGACAAGGTCGAAACGTTTTTCACCTTCAAATACCACTCCGGCAGAACTGCCAGCAAAAGCAGAACTCACATATCCGTTTAGGTCAGCAATATTCATTCCATATTGTGCTAAGCGCTGCCGGTCATATTTTACTGTAATCTGTGGTAATCCGTCTGTACGTTCTAGAGCCACGTCTTTGGCACCAGATATTTTACTAATAATGCTTACCATCCGATTTCCCAATTTATTGAGTTTTTCGAGGTCGTCACCATAGAGTTTTACGGCTACATCCTCGCGGACACCAGTAAGCAGTTCGTTGAATCGAAGTGCTACTGGCTGAGAGAAAGAAAAGTTTAGCCCGGGTAAAATTTGGAGCTTTTCCTTTATTCTTTCAATAAGTTCCTCCTTCGTTGTGGCCGAAGTCCATTTACTCCTGTCTTTTTCAAGGATAATAAAACTGTCCGTATAGTCAAATCCCATAGGGTCAGTAGGAATATCAGCCACGCCAATGCGTGCACAGACTGTTTTGATTTCAGGGAAGTTATCCAAAAGCAGACGCTCAACTTCTTTTTCTCTCTTGATTGTTTCAGAGAGAGAACTTCCTGGTCTAAGAAATGTTTGCATTGCTATATCTCCTTCATCAAGCTCAGGAATAAATTCTCCACCCATACGCGTAAAGGCGATGGTCGTAATTCCTAACATGATTATAGCTGAGAGAATGACTGCTGTCTTATGTCGAAGTGAAAAAAGAAGCAGCGGATTATACGCCCTCGTGATTTTTGTAATCAACTTGTTACTTACTTGCTCCAATCTCTTCTCAAACCTGACAATCCTACTATCGGAATTATGTAAGGGGCGTAGAATAAGAGCCGAAATCATAGGTACATAGGTTAAACAGAGTATGATCGCACCTAAGAGTGCAAACGAGAACGTGTAAGCCATAGGTGAAAACATCTTACCACTGATTCCTGTCAAGAATATAATCGGTGTAAAAACGATTAGAATTATCAGCTGACCAAAGAAAGCCGAGTTCATCATTGAGGATGCCGCATCGTAGCTAATTTGATTCATGGCCGTCTGGTCAACTTTAAGATGGTGCTTAGTCCTCTTTCCAATCTCAAATACAATGCCCTCTACAATAATAACGGCTCCATCGACAATAATACCGAAATCAATAGCCCCCAGGCTCATTAAATTCGCCCAAACCCCAAAGATTCTCATCATGATAAAGGCAAACAATAGAGATAATGGAATAACGGAAGCTGTAATGATGCCACCTCGCACATTTCCGAGTAGTAAGACTAATACAAAAATGACAATCAGGGCTCCCTCTACCAAATTGCGAGCTATTGTACTCGTTGTACGGTCGATAAGATTAGAACGATCGAGAAACGGTTTTATCTCAATACCTGTGGGAAGTGATTTCTTGATACTTTCCATTCTATTTTTAACAGCATCAACCACTTTGTCTGAGTTTGCTCCCTTTAACATCAGAATCATGCCACCAACAGCCTCATGCCCATTTTGGGTAAAGGCGCCATAACGTACTTGTGAACCAATATCAACTTTATCGGCCACGTCTCGTATCAGAACAGGAATACCATTCGTATTCTTAACAACTATGTTTTGAATGTCTGCAATAGATTTAACCACTCCCTCACCACGAATAAAATTGGCCATGTGGTTGCGCTCGATATAGGCTCCACCGGTATTGATGTTATTCTTGCTTAATGCTTCGTATACTTCACTGATAGTAACTTTCATTGCATTGAGCCTATTCGGATTAAGAGCCACCTCGTATTGCTTTATACTCCCACCAAAAGAGTTCACTTCGACAACACCTGGAATCATTGACAGTTGACGTTTAACTATCCAGTCTTGAATAGTTCGCAATTCCTGTGGACTATATAAATTGCTGTCTTTAGGAACTAATGTGTATTGATAAATTTCACCCAACCCTGTTGTTATAGGTCCCATTTGGGGAGTGCCAAAGCCTTCTGGAATTTCTTCACGTACTTCTTCTAACTTCTCTTGAACAAGTTGGCGTGGCAGATAGGTATCCATATTATCCTTGAACACAATGGTCACAACCGATACACCGAATCGAGAGATAGAACGAATGTCTATTACACCAGGAAGATTAGACATGGCAAGTTCTACAGGGTAAGTAACAAACTGCTCTATATCTGTTGTTGAAAGGTTTTCTGACACAGTAATAACCTGTACTTGATTATTGGTGATATCTGGTGTAGAATCTACATTGATGGTTTTTAGTGAATATAAGCCACCACCTATAATGATTACCAAGAGGAGTATCACCAAGAACTTATGCTTAATGGAAAAATAAATAATTTTATTGATCATATCTCATGACTTAATTATACACGACATATTGAGAACAACCGTCATGTCTTATTCTATTTATTAAAAAAAAATGGATATAATTATGAGAGAGGAGGCGCTCGTAACCCACTTGAGACAATATTTACCTCAAGCAGATGAAAAGAGGGCTCTTGTGATGTTTCGTTAAACTTTGAAGCATCAAGGGTTGACAATATTTTATACGGCGAGAAAACATACAATAAGTGTGATTGCCTCTCTATGGTCTGTGTGATCTGTTGAACGCACTTTTCGTTTTTGACAATGTGTTTGATTTGTTCAACAGTGCAATTGTCTGGTGTAGAACTTTGACCCGAAGTCGAGTGGCCAGTGTGACTATCATTAACATTGCCATCCAACGCGCATGTCATTTCAATGAAGCATACTTCTTTGGGGTGATGATGATGTGCCCAAACAGAGACAAACAACACCATGAGGATTGCCAACCAGATACTAAATATGGATATTTTTTTCATCATCACGATGCAAAGATATCCATTTAATCTTGCAACTCGGTTGCAAAGATTAATAATCTATTAATTCTTCTATGTATGATTCGTAATACTCCTACTGTTTAAATGCAAATACATTGGTAAAATCCATGTATAACGTAAGGACGAACTGAGCATGTATCCATATCAAAATAGAGACAGTATGTTCATGCACCTTGGGGTTTATCTTGAAAATACCTTCTTATTCCGAACGCAGGGTTTAAAAATTTGAAGAGGTGGTACTGCTTGAGGATGGGTTTCATGAGCTTCCGGAAAAGCTATTTTTCGGGCGAAGAGCCGTTGATAGGCAACGACGGCTTTGGTCTTCGATTCGCTCCTGAAGAGCTGATGATTGGTTTGGAGCTTGAGTTCTGACGATCGGGCACGAATAGCAAGACGTGTGCCAGGCGGTCAGCGTGCGCTTCGGGGCTACGGCTGATTGTTCAGGCGAGGAGCGTATGAAAAAGTCCGGACAGAAGACAACTCCCGTCCGGACTTTCTATTTTCCGTAAAATCAATCAACAATTAGTAGGCATGGTCGTCGCTTATTTCTTTGCTGTCGATTTCCTTGCTGTCGATGCTGCGCCAAGCATAGAAAATGTAAGCGAGCACGAAAGGAATGATCAGGCTGGCATAGAACATTGCTGTGAGCGTGAACTGGCTTGAGCAACTGTTCTGGAGTGTAAGCGAGCTTTGCAGGTCGGCGGTCGATGGATAGTAGGCGGTGTTATTGTAGCCCACGATGAGGAACAACACAATCACCACCAATACGACACCGATGCCTGCCGGCCAAATGCCTTTGATGTAATCCTTCTGAAGGATGGTGCGCACGATGCCAAAGAGCAGCAGAAGCACTCCGACGAGAAGGACAACGATGAGATACCACATATCAAGCAGGTTGTTGAGATACTTCATCGGCTCCATAACGATTTCACCCGAAGCAGCCACGGCATAGCCATCGCTGATGAGTGTGCGGACGAAGAAGGTCAGGAAGAATACAAGGAACAGCACCGTGTTGATGATAAGCTGCGGACGTACACGAGAGCGGATGGCATCGTCGTTCACGTTGTTGTTGATGTAGAGCGTACCAAGGATGCGCGCAAGGAAAACAACGGCCAGACCGAAAATCACCACCCAAGGATTGAGCAGTACGTCGAGACCACGCGAAGCATTGGCCCACTGTGAAATAACGGCAGGCATCTCATTGGCGATGTTGGCCTTCTCTACGATGAAGTTTGAGCCCGTGAAGAACGTGGCTACCGCTCCGCCGATGAGCAGCGGACCAACGATACCGTTGATGATGAGGCAAGTCTGGAAAGTCTTAACCCCCAGTAGGTTGCCGGCCTTGTTTTGGAACTCGTAGCTGACCGCCTGAATGATGAACGAGAACAGAATGATGACCCATACCCAGTAGGCACTTCCGAAACTCGTACTATAGAACAATGGGAACGAAGCGAAGAACGCCCCACCGAATGTGACAAGCGTGGTAAACGTGAACTCCCACTTCCGGCCCGTTGAGTTGACGACGAGACGACGCTCAATGTCGGTCTTTCCCAGCTGAAAAATCATGGAGTTAGCACCCTGAACAAACATCAGGAACACTAACAGGCCTCCCAAAACGGCTATGAGAAGCCACCAGTAATGTTGCAAAAATTCGTATGTCATAGTTATAGCCCTTTCTTGATTTGCTTGCACATGATGCTGATTTCAACAAGCAACATCGTGGTGAATAGGAATAGGAATAGGAAGAATGTTAGCGCAACACCGCTGCTGCTGATATCACTCACAGCGGCCCAGGTCGGGAGCATGTCCTGAATGGTCCAGGGCTGACGGCCGAACTCTGCGACAAGCCAACCGCTCTCACTTGCAATGTAGGCGAGAGGAATGAGCACCAAGCCAGCGATGTGGAGCCAGCGTGGCTTCGTGATGTCGCGACGATAGAGGTAGTGCAGGAAGATGAGGAACGCAAGGATGAACAAGCAACCCAAACCAACCATGATGCGGAATGCCCAGAAGTTGATGCCCACAGGCGGAACGGTCTGGTCGGCATTCTTGATGTAGCCGTAACCGAAGTACTTCATGTCATTCTTCAGAATGTTAAGGTTGGCTGCCGTCTTCTCACCACTGCGGTAAGCCTTCAACGCTGCTATGGCTGCCTTACCCCGGCTGACCTTCTCGGCAAACGGAGGCTCAACCGTACCATCGGCCTTGGTGTAGCCGTTGATGATGTTCTTCACACCTGGCACATAACCGTGAAAGTCGCGTGTGGCAAGGAACGACAACGCATTGGGGATCGCCAGACGCATCGGCGGCTCCTTTTCGTTCATGTAATCGGGCTGCTTGAACGGATTAACAAGCGCAACGGCTGTGAGTCCCTGGTCGGTACCTCCTTCATAGAGAGCTTCCATCGCAGCCAACTTCATCGGTTGGTGCTGTGCCACCTGATAAGCAGAACCATCACCAGTGTAAGCAGTCAACAACGCTGAGACGATACCAACGATGGCACCGATTTTCAGACTTTGTTTCGCAAACTCCAAGTGGCGCTGCTTCAGGAGATACCAGCAGCAAACACCCACGCAGAAGATAGCACCCAAAAGCCATGCCGAAGTAACGGTATGGAAAAACTTGTTGACGGCCATCGGACTGGCAGCAACGGCCAAGAAAGAGGTCATCTCATTGCGCATCGTGTCTGGATTAAACTCGCAGCCTACTGGATATTGCATCCACGCATTGGCAACAAGGATCCACCATGCCGAAATGGTGGCACCAAGACCGGTGAGCCACGTAGAGGCGAGATGGAATCCGGCGGAAACCTTCTTCCAGCCAAAGAACATGACGGCTACGAAAGTAGATTCCATAAAGAAAGCCAAGAGGCCCTCAATGGCCAGCGGAGCGCCGAAAATATCGCCCACAAACCATGAATAGTTGCTCCAGTTCGTTCCAAATTCGAACTCAAGGATGATGCCAGTAGCAATACCCATTGCGAAGTTAATACCGAAAAGCAACTGCCAGAACTTGGCAGCGGTCTTCCAAAACTCTTTGCGCGTGCGGTAATAGCACGTCTCCATGATGCCCATGATGAGGGCAAGTCCCAGTGTCAGAGGCACGAACAGCCAGTGATAGATGGCTGTCAGGGCGAACTGCGCACGCGACCAGTTGATCACGTCGGGATCGATGGTTAATAATAGATTTTCCATGTTGTATAAATATGTAACTGTTAGAATTGTTTCACCTTATTTATATATGACTTTACCTTACTTATATATGACCATTCAGGCAACGGCCACTCGCCTTATTCTCTGCCAAGGACCTCCGTTGCTACAAACTTGCTCTCCTGTCCTTTTCCCGCTTTCTCCTTGATGAAGTTGGGAAAGAAGAACATTTTGAGAACAAAGAATATGATGAACAACTTTATTAGGATAATGGCCCACAGCGTCTTGCCCAGCGTCATGTTGCGGAAGCCCTCATAATATAAATCAAAAGCGCGATAAAAGAAATTTGATCTCTTCATACTCATAATGCTTTTATGGCTTGTACTTTTTACAAACTACACTGCAAATTTAAATAAAAAATTTGAAATCTATTCTGTTTTACCCTAAAATTATAATAAATGTGTAAAATAAAAAAGATTCAAACCATTTCATTTGGTATTATACTCAAAAAACAATACATTTGCATTAAGTTTTCAACATCATCGTAGGCAATGAAGAAACCTTTAGTTTTTGCATTATTCATCAGCATAACACTGGCCTCAACAGCACAGGGAGTGCTCTCTTTGCAGCAATGTAGGGAGATGGCACTGCAGAACAACAGACAGCTGAAGATATCGAAAATGACAGCGAGTATTGCGGAAAACATCCATAAGTCGGCCAAGACCAAATACCTGCCACGCATCACTGGAATGGCCGGATACGAGCATCTGACACGCGAAGTGTCACTCCTCAACGACCAACAGAAGAGCAAACTGTCGAACTTCGGCACGAACTCAGTGGGCAAAGTTGGCGGGCAGATAGGTGAAAGCATTGCAGGGCTCGTCCAACAGGGCCTGATTTCGCCTGAAGCCGCACAGCAATTGGGCAGCGTCTTGGGGAAAATGACAGCGCCGATAGCACAGGCTGGCGACAACATAGGTCAGAGCATACGCGACGCTTTCCGATCGAACACCAAGAATATCTATGCCGGGAGCATCATGCTCACTCAACCTATATACATGGGAGGGGCCATCAAGGCGGCCAATGACATAGCAACCATTGGCGAGGACGTGGCCCGCAACGACATCGCACTGAAGCAACAGACCGTCATCTACGCAGTTGACAATGTCTATTGGCTGGCCGTCTCGCTCAAGAAGAAGAAACTGTTGGCAGAAAAATTCCGCGATTTGGCCAAGCAGCTGAGCAGCAACGTGCAGAAGATGTATCAAGAAGGAGTAGCTACTAAGGCTGATGGGCTGAAGGTAGATGTGAGCGTAAACACCGCCGAACTTAAGATAGCAGAAATCGAGAACGGCATATCGCTGGCCAAGATGGCACTCTGCGAGCTCTGTGGGCTCAGTCTTAACGGCGACTTGCAGCTTGCTGATGAGGACACCGACGAGCTTTCGGCCGTCGAAAGCGTCATCTACAACCCGAACGACACGGCCTTCGACGCACGCCCGGAGGTGCGTTTGCTGCAAAACACCATCGACATCAGCCGACAAAACACCAAGCTCATCCAAGCCCTCTACCGTCCACACGTAGCTCTGACGGGAGGATACACGGTGTCGAACCCCAATATGTTCAACGGATTCCAACAGAAATTCAGCGACGTATGGAACATAGGCATCGTCGTCCACGTACCCATCTGGAGCTGGGGCGAGAGCAAATACAGGGTCAGAGCCTCGCAAGCGGCCACCACCATCGCACAAATGGAGCTCAGCGACGTGCGCAACAAGATACAGCTTGAGGTGGAACAGTATCGCTTCCGCTTGAAAACGGCCAATGAAAGGCTGGCCACCGCCCACAAAAACATGGTGGCAGCAGAAGAGAATCTCCGCACGGCCGACATTGGTTTCAAGGAGGGAGTGATGACCGTTACTGACGTCATGATTGCCCAAACAGCATGGATGACCGCCAAGACTGCCATCGTCGATGCTGAGATTGCCGTGAGAACAGCACAGGTAGGCTTGAAGAAAGCTACTGGAACACTCAATTAACAACGATCCGTTCACCAACCGTCAACCATCCAAAATCCAATCATCAGAATATGTCAGCTAAATCACAACATAACAACATCTTATTGGCTATCCTCGGCTTCATAAGCGTCATCGTACTGGTAGCCGTCATCGGTTATTTCACACTTGACCGCACAGAGGAAATCATTCAGGGAGAGGTCGAAGTTAGCGAGTATCGCGTGGCTTGCAAGCTGCCCGGACGCATCACCGAACTTCGTGTCAAGGAAGGCGACTACGTACACAAGGGTGACGTGCTGGCCGTGCTTGAGATACCAGAGGTCAACGAACAGGAGAAAGTGGCAGAGGCAGCCGCCAACGCCACTGAGGCACTGAGCGACCTTGCCAAAGCCCCCACCCGTAAAGAGATGATTCAGAGCGCTTACCAGGTGTACCAACAGGCCATATCGGCCAATAGAATTGCCGAAAAAACATTTGGTCGCATGGACCGTCTCTTCAAGGAAGGAGTCATCTCGGCACAGAAACGCGACGAGGCACAGGCAGCTTACGAAACTACAAAGGCGGCAGTTGAGGTGGCCAAATCGCAGTGGGAACTGGCAAAGAACGGATCACGCGAGGAGTCGAAGCGGGCCGCACAGAAACAGGCACAGGCGGCACGGTCGGCCGTCAATGTAGTGAAATCGGTGCTCAAGGAGACCGTTCAGCGCGCCACCCACGACGGCGAGGTTTCGACCATCTATCCAAAAGAGGGCGAACTCGTGGGCTTCGGAAGCCCCATCATGAGCATTGCCATGACCGACGATATCTGGGGGACGTTCAATATCCGTGAGGACCAGCTCAAGGGGATGAAGGTCGGCAACGTCATCAAAGCCTTCGTGCCGGCGTTCAACAAGACTATCGAGCTCCGTGTCACCGCTATCAAGGATCAAGGCTCGTATGCCGTGTGGAAAGCCACCAAGGCCAGCGGACAGTACGACCTCAAAACTTTCCAGGTGAAGGCCAAACCAGTGAGCAAACTCGACGGACTGCGACCGGGCATGTCGCTCATCATCAAGTAATCCGCCATCCGCCGCAAGGCAACTGGTCTCCGAAGCCCTACAAGACATAGCCAGACGACACCAAAAGGCCGACGAAACGGCGGCGAGGTCACCAGCCACAAGCACTGACAGACAATGGACAACACAAGCAAAGAAAACGAAACAACCGACACTTCCCACAGCAAGAGACGAGGACCCGTCGCCCGACTTCTTGCCATCGCTGCCCGCGAGGTGGGGCTACTTGTCCATAACCCCATCTATTGGTTCTGCATGATCGTCTTTCCGATTATCATTCTTTTCTTCTTTACTTCACTCATGCGTGAGGGACAGCCAGAAAACCTCCCCTGTGGCATTGTTGACAACGACAACACCACCACCACACGCGCACTCGTCCGCAACCTTGATGCCTTTCAGGGCACAAAGGTCGTGGCCCACTACCCCAGTGTCAGTGAGGCGCGCCGTGCCATACAACGCAACGAAATCTATGCCTTTCTCTATATTCCCGAAGGAACGACAGCCAAACTCATCGCCCAGCGCCAGCCGAAAGTGTCGTTCTTCTACAGCAACGTGACACTCGTGGCAGGCTCCATGCTCTTCAAAGACCTGAAAACCATCACCACCCTCGGATCGGCAGCCGTGGGATCGGCCCGCCTTCAGATGCTCGGAAAGACACAAAAAGAGATTGTCAACACGCTGCAGCCCATCGCTCTCGACATGCACATGGTGGGAAACCCGTGGATGAGCTACAATATCTACCTCAGTTCCATCATGATTCCGGGAGCGCTGATGCTCTTCATGTTCCTCATTACCACCTATTCCATCGGCACGGAGCTGAAGTTCAGGCGGTCGCACGAATGGATGCAGATGGCCGGAAAGAACATTTTCATCGCCCTCACAGGCAAACTCTTGCCGCAGTTCCTCATCTTTTTCACCCTCTTCATCGGCTACGAATGGTACGTTTATGGGCATTTGGCGTTCCCACACCCAGGCGGCCTCTTCAAGATACTCATGCTCGGTTTCCTGACCGTTGTCGCAGCGCAGGGATTCGGTGTGTTCATCTTCGGCCTTATGCCATCGCTGCGCATGTCGATGAGCGTCTGCTCACTCTGGGCAGTGGTCGGTTTCTCTGCCTGCGGTGCCACCTATCCCGTCTTTGCCATGGACTCCATGATTGAGGCCTTCGCCCAAGTCATCCCGCTGCGCCATTATTTCATGGTGTATCAGGCAAGCATATTCAACGGCTATCCCATCATCCACGTGTGGTGGAACATCGTGGCTCTCGTGGCCTTCGCCCTACTGCCCATGCTGACGGCACGAAACATCAAGAAGGCCATGCTGGAATACGTCTATATTCCATAACGACAGAAGTGCGGAAACGCCCCTGACGCAGAGCCAGTCGGCAACGGACGGACCGATTTCGGCAGCCCGCGACACGCTGAAGACCGACCGCCGGCAGACAAACAGACAAGTAGAAAAAAGACCAACAAACATCATATTGACAGACAGATGTCGAGCAAAAAGAAAGAAAGTACCAACAAACCCGACACCGCACCACAGAACGGCAGCGGCGAAAAGAAACTCCGACGCAACAGAAAGTCGGTGGAGGGACTGATATACTCCATCTGCTACATCTGGTGGCTGGAGATGAAGAACACCATCAAAGACGAAGGCGTGCTCATCTTCTTCCTACTCGTGCCGTTGGGCTACCCGTTGCTCTACTCGTGGATTTACAACAACGAGGTGGTGCGCGACGTTCCAGTGGCTGTCGTTGACCTTTCGCAAACCCCCACCTCACGCAAGTTCGTCCGAATGTTCGACGCTTCGCCCGACGTACGTGCCGCACGCTTCTGCAACAGTCTGTCAGAGGCGAAAGAACTCGTCACCGCACAAGAGGCTAACGGCATCGTCTATCTACCAGAAGACTTTGAACGCACGCTCTTCCGTGGCGAACAAGCCCACGTCAGCATCTATTGCGACATGAGTCTCATGCTCACTTACAAGGCCATATACCAGTCGGCGACGGCCGTATCTATGGAGATGAACAAGGAGATTCAGAAGTCGATGGCCATGGGATCTACCAAGCGCGACGAAGAAATAAGCACACAGCCACTGGCCGTTGACGAATTGCCTCTCTTTAACACTACGGGCGGATACGGCAACGCCATACTGCCGGGTGTGCTCATACTCATTCTACAACAGACACTGCTGCTGGGAATAGGTCTGTCAGCAGGAACGGCACGCGAGAACAACCGCTATCAGGACCTCGTACCTATCAGCAAGCACTACAACGGCATATTCAAAATCGTACTGGGAAAATCGCTTTGCTACTTCATGATCTACTGTGTCATAGGCGCTTATCTGACACTCGCCGTGCCAAAACTCTTCAGTTTCACCATGCTCGCCCACCCGTCAGACCTCATCGGACTGATGATTCCCTACCTATTGGCCATCATCTTCTTCGGCATGACCATCTCTTGTATGGTGCGCTACCGCGAAAACGTCATCCTGCTCGTCGTTTTCACCTCCGTGCCCTTCCTCTTCCTCACCGGATTGAGCTGGCCAGAGAACAACATCCCCGGCCTGTGGCAAGGCATCAGCTGGCTCATCCCCTCCACATACGGCGTCCGCGGATTCCTGCGCCTGTCGTCCATGGGTGCGACACTGCAAGACATAAGATTCGAGTACCAAGCGCTCTGGATGCAGACCGTCGTCTATTTCTTCCTCACCTGTCTCGTCTATCGCTATCAAATCATCAGTGCCCGCAAGCATGCGCTTGAGCACGTGCGCAGCATTCAGGACAAAATCAAAAAAGCCAGAAACCAGCGAAGCAACGGCTGACCAGCTTGAATCGGAAAAAGCGATGCCTAAGAGTCAGCCTTGGCGAATTTTCGCCGTTCAGCTCAGACAGGAAAGATCAGCAACGAAAGAGCTTTGGCACGGCGATACCTCACCTATCGGCTCACAAAAGGTGAGCTTTTACCATCCGAAAGCTCACCTATCACAACGGAAATCATATCCTGTTGATTTTCAAGTAGTTATAAAAACAATGAAATTTCCTTATTCTTGGCAATTCTTTAGCGTCAGTTTTTAAAGCGATATCGACACTTTCCCAAAGAAAACTGTACGCATTCCAAGTGCATTAAAAGAGCCGTCTATACCCATAAAGCCAGAAAAGCATGAACAACAAAACTTCCTGATGCAGGCAATGAGATACAATATAATAGGTGGTAGGTCTGAAAATGCAGCTAAAACAGCATGCCAATGCACAGTGACAGATTTACCACTATACAATATTTAATTATTGTTTTTCAATAAATAATTGTCGAAAAACTTGCAAATCACAAGAATTGTTCCTATATTTGCAGCATTCGATGAATAATCGGATACTGCCTCGATGGCCGAGCTGTTTTGGTTCGTTGGCCGTTGACGGGCAATTATCACATCAAACATCAGAATCTATGAACAGAAGATTGCGCTTTTACTGCACCATCATGTTGGTACTCATGGGAATAGTACTTTCTGTCAGCCTCTATGAGCTGGGCAAAGCCTTCGGGAGCGGTGTCTCTGCAGGATACGCCCTTGAGAAAGCACGATACGAAGCCAGTCACAACAAGAAGTATGCGCACTCCAAAGAGTTCAAAGAATTGCAGGCCCTCGACGAGGAATCAGACCTAAGGGCGAGTTCTGCACAAATAAAATTCAACAACGACATCGACTCACGGCCCGTGAAAGTGAAGAACGAGAAGACCGGGAAGTACGAGAAAGTGTGGATTATGTCAGCCGACATCCCCTACTCCGAGTCGAATTTCATCATCACACTGAAGTTTGTCTATCTCTTTGTTCTGCTGGTGCTCTCCGCTTTGCTGCTGATTACCTACTTCAAGCTAATCCGCAACTTCAGAAAGTCGGAGAACATCTTCTCCATCGTCAACCTGAGACTCATCAAACGCATAACCCTCCTGACGATTATCAACTACATCACCATGTGGGGCGTGGACTTTCTCGACACGTACAGTTGCGCACAGTCGTTCGAGCTGGCTGGAAGGACGGTCGATTACCTTGGTTCGATGAACCTGACGGACAATCTTTTCGAGATTCCCATTATGCTGATAATATGTGAAGTGTTTGCCATCGGAGTGAAGATGCGCGAGGAAAATGAACTTACCGTGTAAAGAAAGGAAGAGCTAAACCATGATAATAGTTAACTTAGACGTAATGATGGCTAAGCGGAAGATGTCTCTCAACGAACTTTCGGAACGCGTAGGACTGACGCTGGCCAACCTATCGATACTCAAAACGGGCAAGGCGAAAGCCGTGCGATTCACCACCCTCGACTCCATCTGTGAGGTCCTGCAATGCCAACCTGGCGACCTACTGGAGTTCAAGGACGAATGACCGGCCAGACGACAAACCATCGCAATGTAAAAAGAAATGATTGAATGAAAGTTGTATTATTGATATGAGGACAAGTGAGCGGGGCGGCCGGCTGAAAGGTCGCTTCCAAGCTTGTTGCTCGTCACACATCTTCATGAAAAAGCATAAACAATAAATTTCAAATAACAACTTTATGAAACTGAAAAACTTATTCATCGCAGCCCTCGCGTTCATCGCAGCAAGTGCGTCAGCTCAGCAAGAGACGATGCAAATGCCCGCAATGCCCGTGGACAGCGCAGTGATTGTAGGTCATCTCGACAACGGGCTCACCTACTACATCAGGAAAAACAACTACCCAGCTGGGAAAGTGAACTTCTACATCGCCCACAAGGTAGGCGCAATTCAGGAGGAAGACAACCAAGACGGTCTGGCACACCTGCTTGAGCACATGGCTTTCAACGGGTCGAAGCACTTCAAAGACGACTCCGTGGTGAAATTCATGGACTCAATCGGCGGCCAATGGAATGCCTACACCACTGCCGACCACACGGTTTACTTCATCACTGGCGTGGGAAACGAGCGCCAGAGCGTGATTGACTCGTGCCTTCTCGTGCTCAGCGACTGGTCGGAAGGACTCACGTTGACGGCCGATCAGATTGAGACGGAGCGCGATGTCGTTCACAACGAATACCGAGGACACAACGCTATGCAGCGACTCATGCGCGCCAGCAATGCCGATCTCTTCCCAGGCAGCATCTACGGCAAGCGCACCGTCATCGGAAGCATGGACGTCATTGACAAATGCAACCCCGAAACCCTCCGTGCCTACTACCGTAAGTGGTATTTCCCAGGCAATCAGGCTGTCATCGTGGTGGGAGACATCAACCCCAAAGAGATTGAAGCCAGCATTAAGAAGATGTTCGGACAGCTACCGGTAGAGAAAGGTGCAACAAAGGCCACCGATGTGGCCATCGCCGACAACGAAAAAACACTCTACTCGTTCGGAAGTGACAAGGAAGTGACCCAAAATATCTACCAGCTCTACCGCAAACTCGACGTAGAGACGCCAGAGGAGAAGAACTCCCTGTGCTACCTCGGGCAGCAAGCCATAGAGCAAGTATCAAACATGATGTTCAACAACCGCCTCCAAAAGATTGCCGCAACGCCCGAATCGAGCCTCCTTATGGCACAAGCCGAGACCGATATCTATGCCGGCCATGCCCGTACACGTAGGGCACAGACCGTCGTAGCTCTCCCAAAGCCAGGCAAAGAGAAGGAAGCACTCAAGGAAATCATACGTGAGCTGAACAGAATCGGACAGTTCGGCTTCACACCGTCAGAGTACAAGCTCGCAATGGAGACCTACAAGACCGCACTCGAAAAGCAATACAACAACCGCGCCACTATAAAGAACGACACCTACGCACAGAAGCTCATTCAAAACTTCATCAGTGCAGAGCCATACCCAACCATTGAACAGCAATACGCTATACTGGGCCAAGTGATTCCAATGCTACCATTATATGATATCAACGAATACGCAAAGAGCGTGTTCAACACCGACGAAAAAAACTTTGCCGTATCGGCTATCATGCAGGAGAAAAACGGCAAGCCTGCCTTTGTGAAGGCCGACATGCCGACACTCATCGCACAGGCACGCAACGAGAAAGTTGAACCTATGCCAGACGATGCGAAGGAAGAACCACTGATGACGAAGGAACCAGTGGCTGGGAAAATCGTGTCGGAGAAACCTCTCGACAAGTTCGGAGCCAAGGAGTTGACCCTCTCCAACGGAGCCAAGGTCATCCTGAAGAAAACCGATCTCAAGGCCAACGAAATCATGATGATGGCCACTGCCGCAGGAGGAACGAGCATTGTAAAGAACGAAAACGTGGCCATGCGCAAGGCATTCGAGATGATGATGCCCATACACGGACTCGGAACGAAAGGTGTCAACGACCTAATCAACATCGGACAGGCCAAGCAGACCAGCGTTTCGGTTGGCGTCAGCAACGACCTGCACTACCTTGAGGGACAGACCATCAACGAGAACATTGAGTTGCTCATGCAGATGATCAACCTCAACTTCACGGGGATAAAGAAAGACGAGGCGTTCTACCAGCTAATGAGCCAGGCCGTTAAGGGACAACTTTCGGTTAAGCACAACAGCCCTGGACAAGTGATGCAGGATTCGCTCGCTTTCTACACCCACAACAAGCAGCTCGACAAGCTCTCACTCGACGAGAAGGACTTCGACAACATCAGCTACGACAGAATCATGGAGTTGCGCAATCAGCTTTTTGCCAACGCTGGCGAGTTCACCTTCGTATTTGTGGGCAGCTTCGACGAGGCGACCATCCGTCCACTCATCGAGAAATACATAGCATCGTTGCCGGCAGACAAGAGAAAATCGGATCTTGAGGATAGCCGAAACTACACCAACGGAAAGCTGGAGAAGAGCTTTACCATGAAAATGGCAAACCCACAGAGCATCACCAACGACCTCTTCCGCTCAGATAAGGTGGAATACACGTTGGAGAACTCGCTCAACGCAAAAGCACTCGGACAGATTCTGTGGAACAAAATGTTCGAGATCATACGCGAGAGAGAAAGCGCCGTCTATACTCCGATGCCGTCAGCGAGACTTGAAAACGACCTCAACGGCAACTACTTCACCATCGAGTGTGAGCTTGCCTCCAACCCCGACAAGACAGTCATAGCAGGAAAGCTCGCAAAGGAAATCATCAACGACGCACAGACCAACATCACGACCGAAGACATCGCCAAGGTGAGGGAGGTCATTTCCAAGTCGCACGCTGATGCCATCAAGACCAATGGCTACTGGCTCGACGTTCTGTCGGACTACGCCATCTACGGCATCGACAAGGCAACAGGCTTCGACGCAACGCTCAAGGCATTGTCGCCACAAAGCATCGGCAACGTTGTCAAGCAGGTGCTCAAGACGGGCAACCACGTGCGCGTAATCCTCAATGCAGAGAAGGAATAGACAACAATAAGCAAACGGATTACCAACCGCTGCGAAAGCAAGTCGGGAAGTATCCTATCGAGAGAGAGGGCCGGCACGAAAGTGTCGGCTTTTTTCAGCTTCGGCCGCTCCCACCACAAGGTTCACTGCCCCTCGACTAAACTACCTGAAAACAACACAAAAGCAACGGCCAACCAAAAGGTCAGCTTTCGCATGCTCATACCTCACCTTTCACCGACCAAAAGCTCACCTTTAAAAAAACCATTGCTCATTGACCCATCCGACCATGCTGAGACTGCGATAACCGAACAAGCATAAAAGGCAGACGGAAGAGAATGTCAGCAGCAGATTGTAAACGTGCGATCGAATGACCAAACAGTGTTAAATTTAATTAAAAACAGGATGAATTACTTGCAAATATAAAATCTAAATTCTAATTTTGTGATATCAATTTGATATCGTTATGAAAACTATTTAAACCCATCGAATTATGGAAACAAAAGAATTTGCATTCAAAGGTCAAGCCATCAACGGCTTCGTCATGCTCACAATCGACATTATCGTTCTGCTCGCTGCCATCGCCGGCATCGTCTTCGGTATCATTCGCCTCGACGAAGGCACCGACGGCGGCGGTTTTCTGCTCGGCTCTGGCATAGTGCTGGCACTGGCATTCATCCTCATCAGCTGCGGATTCATCCAGATAGAGCCCAACGAAGCCCGTGTAATGATGTTTTTCGGACAATACAAAGGCACGTTCACCCGTGTGGGATTCAGCTGGGTAAACCCGTTCATCATCACGAAGAAACTGTCGTTCCGCGCACGCAACATCGACGCTGAGCCCATCAAGGTGAACGACAAGACGGGCAATCCCGTCATGATTGGTATGATGCTCGTATGGAAACTCAAGGATACTTACAAGGCAATCTTCGAAATCGACTCGGAGACGATGGCCGACAACAACGACGAAGTAAAGGTGACCAACAAGGTGAGCGACCTGATGATGGCCTTTGAGCGGTTCGTAAGGATTCAAGGCGATGCGGCACTGCGCCACGTTGCCGGGCAATACGCCTACGACAGGGCCGACGAAAGCGACACCAACGAGCAGACACTGCGCGACAACAGCGAGGAAATCAACCAGTTGCTGGAGAGAACCCTCGACGAAAGACTGGAGATGGCGGGCATAGAGATTGTCGAGGCACGCATCAACTATCTGGCCTACGCGCCTGAAATAGCAGCCGTGATGCTCCGTCGCCAGCAAGCCAGCGCCATCATAGCTGCACGCGAGAAGATCGTCGAAGGAGCAGTGTCGATGGTTGACATGGCCCTAAGAAAACTGAGCGATGAGCAAGTGGTTGAACTCGACGAAGACAAGAAGGCCGCCATGGTGACCAATCTCATGGTGGTGCTCTGCAGCGAGACCAACACACAGCCAGTAGTCAATTCGGGAACGCTCAACATGTAGTTCATCACCTAACATCTGATAATGGCCAAAAAAGGAAACACCACAAAAAGTTTCATTCTTCGTGTCGATGCCGATACGATGAGCGCAATCGAGAAATGGGCCGCCGACGAGTTCCGTTCCACCAACGGACAGCTTCAGTGGATCATCACTGAGGCCCTGCGCAAGGCACGGCGATTGCCCAAGAACAGGCCGACGGACAAGCAAGAATAAGAAATAAAAGTGAGAAATCTGACATTTTAAATTGAAAATGAGCACCATACGACTTAGAAGAACAAAAGAGTCAACCGCCATTGAGGTAGCGTCAGCAGTCATGTTGATGGCTTCGTGGATTATGTTAGCCGTTAAACACAACGACGTGGAAGGCCTTTCTTACGATCTCTCATTCGCTACTATAATGACCATCGTCACCATCGGCCTGCTCGTTGGAGCCTATTTCCCAGCCAACCGATGGATCAACAGTTTCGAAGCAACCACGTCACGGCAGCTAATATTCGCGGGACGCCTCATGCGCATCATAGCAATAGAGTTTGCGGCACTGTTTCTCCTCCACCAAATAGGCCTGTTCCTACCCACCGCTGACTTCATTCCCGATTTCGTTAGGAAAAATTCGCTGCTTTTTATCTTAACCACCACAGTGGTTTGGGGCAAGAAAAAGCTGGAGAAAATGAAGAAGGAAGACAGGAAAGGCAAAACCGGCATGGACGAAACGGAAAGCAAGAAGTGACAAGGGCTCAAGTTTCAGCCCACCATAAAAGCGAAAAAGGACTACCCTACACGGGCAGTCCTTTTTCAATTAGTTTTGATTAAAGTAGAATTTTCTGAAGAGCCTCTTGTCGGATTCGAACCAACGACCCCGAGATTACAAATCACGTGCTCTGGCCAACTGAGCTAAAGAGGCGGGTGGGCAAGCTGTTCTTATCGCGCCGCTACAACCTTCTGCCCTTGCTATGTTCCCATCCTGGGGGATTCAAAGGGAGCTGGCCGTAAGAGACTTGCCCGTTTTGGTTTCCATTTCTGAAAAGCGAATGCAAAGATAGCAAAAAGAATTGACATAGAACAAGAGTGAACGGGGAATTTTTGGTTTTTAACAAAAAAACATAATTTTGACTATCGCTTACCTTAATATATAATATTATTTGACTACTTTTGCACCATGAATTATACGGAATTAAGACAACTACGTGCCTTCTCATGGTACGACGGCATCTATCTGGCCATCATCTGGACGGTAAGTTTCGGCTGTTTCCTCGCCTCCACATGGCAACTGCTGCTGGGCGATGTAAGCTCGGCAATCGTTCTGTTTACTCCCCTGTTCGTAGGGCTCAGGCTTCGCCAGTTCAGAGACAACGTCTGGGACGGCATCATCAGCTTCAAGAATGCCTTTTTCTACTGCATGCGCATGTTCTTCAATGCGGCGTGGCTGTTCAGTTTGGCGCAACTGGCCTACATGGTGTTCATCGACCACGGCAAGATGCTGCGCATAATGAACGCCTTCAGCTCGACACCAGAGTTCCAGGAAATGCTCCACGCGATGGAAATCGACCAGCAAGAGTTCCTCGACTCTCTGCCCGACCTGTTCCAACCCTATCCACTCGTGGTGAACTGCTTTGTCAACGAGATCATTTTCGGTGCCGCTGCGAGTCTCGTCATTGCCGCTATACTGGCCCGAAACGTAAATACGACTAAACAATTTTCATAAAAACACATGGACATTTCTGTTATAGTACCACTCTACAACGAAGAAGAGAGCCTGCCAGAGCTGCACGCATGGATTCGTAGGGTGATGAGTGCCAACAACTTCACGTATGAGATAATCTTCGTCAACGACGGTTCGACCGACGGCAGCTGGGACGTCATCGAGCGACTCAGCAAGGACGATGCCAACGTCAGAGGCATCAAGTTCCGCCGTAACTACGGCAAGAGCCCGGCACTCTTCTGCGGCTTCAAGGCAGCAAAGGGCAATGTCGTCATCACTATGGACGCAGACTTGCAGGATTCGCCTGACGAGATTCCGGAACTCTACCGAATGATAACCCAAGACGGCTACGACCTCGTCAGCGGATACAAGCAGAAACGTTACGACCCGTTATCGAAGACCATCCCTACCAAACTGTTCAACGCCACGGCACGCGCCATCAGTGGCGTAAAGAACCTCCACGACTTCAACTGCGGTCTGAAAGCATACAAGAACGTTGTAGTAAAGAACATCGAAGTCTATGGCGAGATGCACCGATACATCCCCTATCTGGCCAAGGAAGCAGGCTTCAAGAAAATAGGAGAGAAGATAGTGCACCACCAAGCACGCAAGTACGGCACGACAAAGTTCGGCATCAACCGCTTCTTCAACGGCTATCTCGACCTCATCACCCTCTGGTTTCTCACCAATTTCGGCAAAAAGCCCATGCATGTGTTCGGTCTGCTGGGCAGTTTCGTCTTCTTCATCGGATTCGTGGCACTGATATGGCTCTTCGTTGAGAAAATCATCAACCTCACTAACGGTGTCTATGGCGACCTGCTGTCGAACCATGCGTCGTTCTTCATCGCACTGACGGCCATGCTACTCGGCACCCAACTGTTCCTCGCAGGATTCCTCGGCGACCTCATCAGTCGTAACAGTCAGGGCCGAAACGAATATCTCATCGAAGAAGAAATCAACATCGACAAGCAAAATTGAATGAATCCGAACCGTCAACACTACCCTATCATGAACTCGCCGCTCAGCAAACAACGGGCATTACTCATCATTGCCATCGCCTTTAGTCTGCTGTTGGCAGCCTGTTCGGAAGAGAACTGTCCGCTAAGCACCAAGGTTTACTCGCAGTATGCCATGAAAGGCGACACGCTAAGAGACACACTGACGGTGATCACTATGCGACCAGACAGCAATGACGCAGTGGTGCTCAACCGACTCGTCAACACCTACACGTTCTACCTGCCGATGAGCTACCAGAAACCTACCGATGAGCTGCTATTTCTCTACACTGACGCAGAAGGAAAGCAGGCTCTCGACACGGTGAGGGTGAACAAAACGGACAAAAGTCACTTTGAAAGCGTGGATTGTCCGCCAAGCTTCTTCCACACAATAACAAGCGTCGAATGCACGAAGCACCGCATCGACTCCATCGTTATCCACGATCCCAACGTTGACTATGATGAAACGAAACAACATCTGTACATATATTTCAATTCTGGCCTTTAGCCTTCTGGTAGCCATTCCACAGCAAGCCAGTGGCCAGCGACGAAAGACGGTGGAGAAAGTGAAATCCGACACCATCCCGTTCTTCCGCGGAGTCACCGTGGGAGCTGACCTTGTGGGCCCAGCCCGTAGGCTTTTGGGCGACTACGGACAATATGAGGCGATGGCACAGGTGAACCTCAAGGACCGGTACTTCCCCGTTGTCGAAGCGGGAGTTGGACAAGCCGACAAGACCGATGAGACAACGGGCATCCGCTTCAAAACCAACGCACCCTTTGGGCGCATCGGCTGCGACTTCAACATCCTCAAAGACAAGCACGATGTTTACCGGTTGCTGATCGGTGGCAGACTGGGCTTCTCGTCATTCAAGTACGATATCAGCAGCAAAGACACCACCGACCCTGTCTGGGGTGGCAAAGTGGAGTTCGGAGCGACTGGTGTCAGCGCCACTTACCTGTGGGGAGAAATCGTGGGAGGTGTGAATGCGAAGATCTGGGGGCCACTACATTTGGGGTGGACGGTCCGCTACAAGGCGAACATCCACAAGAAACACGGCGAGATTGGTGAGCCATGGTACATCCCAGGCTACGGACGGAGCGGCAGCTCAAGACTCGACGCAACGTTCAACGTCATGCTTGAATTCTGATTCGTTCGCAAACCAACCACCAAACGACGACCGGCGGACTGTTCAAGTGAGAAGACCGGCCAGCCGTGGCAAGGCAACCACCTGAAAATGAGACAGAAATCACGATACAAAACAAGAATAATCGAACATCGAACAGTGAATAACGAACAATGAAACACAACAAGAAACTCCTCTGGCAATTACCATTCCTCGCATTTCTGATTATCGGAACGGTTTACATCGTGAGCCACCAGCAATCGATGCCTTACCAACACAACCAAGGTTTCGTATTTGGCACGGTTTACAACATCACCTACCAGAGCGACAAGGACCTGCAACCGGAAATCGAGGCTGAGCTGCGAAAGGTTGACAACTCGCTTTCAACCTTCAACAAGGAATCCATCATATCGAAAATCAACTCCAACCGCCCGACGAAACTTAATGAAATGTTCGTCGAAGTGTTCGATCATGCCAAGCAAGTCTCAAGAGAGACCGACGGAGCGTTCGACATCACCGTGGCACCACTGGTCAACCTGTGGGGATTCGGTTTCAAACAAGGCTCAAATCCATCAAGGCAGAAGATTGACAGCCTGATGCAATTCATTGGCTACGACAAGGTTTCGCTCGTCGGAAAAAGCATTCGGAAGAGCCATCCGCAAGTGATGCTCGACTGTTCTGCCATCGCCAAAGGCTACGGAGCAGACGTTGTGGCACGCTTTCTGCGCAAGAACGACATCACCAATTTCATGATTGAGATAGGCGGAGAGATTGTAACAAGCGGCAATAGCGAAAAAAGGGTGCCGTGGAAGATAGGCATCAACAAACCCATAGAGGACAGCACGGACGTGAATACCGAAATACAGACCGTGCTCAACGTCACCGACAAGGCGATGGCCACAAGCGGAAACTACCGCAACTTCTATTACAAGGGTGGCAAGAAGTACGCCCACACCATCGACCCCAAGACGGGTTTCCCAGTTCAACACTCACTGCTCTCGGCCACTGTGCTGACCAACGACTGCGCAACAGCCGACGCCTATGCCACCGCTTTCATGGTAATGGGCATCGAAAAGGCACGTAAGGTGCTCGAAAAGCACAAGGAACTCATGGCCTACTTCATCTACAGCGACGGAAAAGGCGCACTGAAAGTGTGGTACAGCCCAGAGTTGGAAAAGAAAATCATCAACTAAGGGCACGCCACCACTCACCCATGCTGCAAATCTACGACAAGCTTCTCGAACTACCGCTGTTCCTCGGCATCGGCGCCGAGGACCTGTCGCAGATCGTAGGCTCAACAAAGTTCAGTTTTCTCAAACTCAAGCCCAACGCAGTGCTGCTCAAAGAGAACGACAAATGCACGCAACTCTACTTCCTCATGGACGGAAAACTGAGCGTAAGAAGTCAAGCCGACGATCACAGCTACAGCATTGAAGAGGAGATAGATGCGCCGGCGGTCATACAACCTGAGCACATGTTCGGCCTCATGCAGCATCACTCCAAGACCTACACAGCAGCGACCGACTGCAACCTGTTGTCAATCGACAAGAACGAAATACTAAGACTATCGGAAAACTACCTCATCTTCAGGCTCAACTTCCTCAACATGCTCTCCACACAGGCCCAACGCCACGGCCGACTGCCATGGCAGCAACAGCCAAGGCACATCCGCGACAAGTTCATCCACTTCGTTCGCACGCACTGCAGCCACCAAGGAGGCACCAAGAAAATCGAAATCAAGATGCAGAAGCTCGCAGATGAAATCCACGAGAGCAGACTCAACGTGTCGGTGATGCTCAACCGACTCAACGACGAAAAACTTATTATCCTTACAAGAGGGCAAATAATCATCCCACAATTAGAAAAATTGCGTTAAAACTCACGTTATTTCTTGCGATTACACATATTTTAAGTAACTTTGTACGAATAATTTGAGAAAGCAAGAAATGACAGAAAATACAACGAAGGAAGGACAAAGAACCAATCCCTTCCTACTGCCCTACAACACTCCACACAACACTGTTCCGTTCGGCGATATCACACTCGCCGACTATGAGGAAGCCATGCTTGAGGGAATACGCCGAGAGAATGAGCAGATCGACAAGACAATCAACGACCCCGAAGAACCAACCTTCGACAATACCCTCATCAGAGAAGACGAGGTAGAGGGCCGAAAGCACTACTACGACCTGCTCTCACGCGTCGAAAGCGTGTTCTTCAACATGCTCAGCGCAGACACCAGCGACGAGATGGACGCACTGGCGCAGAAAATGAGCCCCATACTGACCAAGCACGCTAACGATGTGAGCCTCAACCCACGGCTCTTCGCACGCATCAAGGCCGTACACGACCACCACAGAGAACTGACTCCGGAAGAGAACAAGCTACTGGAGGAAAGCTACGACGGATTCGTGAGAAGCGGTGCGCTCCTCGACGAGAAAGGGAAAGAAAAGCTACGACAGCTCACAGAGGAGGCAAGCATGCTCGCACTGCAGTTCTCACAGAACCTGTTGAAGGAAAACAAGGCCTACACGCTCCACATCGACGACCCCAAACAGCTCGAAGGACTGCCCGAAACCGTACGCGAGGCTGCCGCAACAACGGCAAAGGAGCAAGGACTCGATGGATGGACGTTCACCCTCGACGCACCAAGCTACGGGCCATTCATGATGTACAGCACGCAGAGAGAATTGAGAAAGCAACTCTACATGGCACGCAACACCATGTGTATCAAGGACAACGAAGAGAACAACCTCGATATCTGCAAGCGACTCGTGAACCTCAGGAGAGAGATGGCGCAACTGCTGGGCTACGAAACCTATGCCGACTTCGTCATGAAATACAGGATGGCCTCCAACGTGAAGAACGTCTATCGACTGCTCGACGACCTCATCGAGGCCTACAAACCAACGGCCATCGAAGAACTGGGCGAGATTAAGGCACTGGCACAGAAGCGAGAGGGAAGCGACTTCAAACTGATGCCATGGGACACAGCCTACTATGCCCACCAGTTGAAACTCGAAAAGTACGACCTCGACCCCGAAATGCTGCGCCCATACTTCGAAGTCAACAACGTCATCAAAGGCGTGTTCGGACTCGCCACACGACTCTACGGCATCACATTCAAGGAAAACGGCGACATACCCGTCTATCATTCCGACGTGAAAGCCTACGAGGTCTTCGACAAGGACGGCTCCTATCTCGCCGTGCTCTACGTCGATTTCTTCCCCCGAAAAGGAAAGCGCGACGGCGCATGGATGACCGAATACCAAGGACAGCGCATCACACGCGAGGGCGAGAACATACGACCACACGCATCACTGGTGATGAACTTCTCAAAACCCACCGACGACAAGCCCGCACTGCTTAGGCTCGGAGAAGTAGAAACCTTCCTCCACGAGTTCGGACACTCGCTCCACGGCATGTTCGCCAACACCCGTTTCGAGAGCCAGTCGGGAACAAACGTCTGGTGGGACTTCGTGGAACTCCCCTCACAGTTCATGGAAAACTTCGCGGTGGAGAAGGATTTCCTGCGCACATTCGCCTTCCACTACCAGACAGGAGAGCCGATGCCCGACGAACTCATCGACAAAATCATAGCCAGCCAGAACTTCCAGGCTGCCACCGCCTGCCTGAGGCAAGTCAGCTTCGGACTGCTCGACATGGCATACTACACCCAAAAGGAACCGTTCACAAGCGACATCATCCCATTCGAGAAGAAAGCATGGGAGAAAGCCATCATAGGCGAACAGATAGACGGAACATGCATGACAACACAGTTCTCGCACATCATGGCAGGAGGCTACGCAGCAGGCTACTACAGCTACAAATGGGCCGAAGTACTCGACGCCGACGCCTTCAGCCTATTCAAGAAAAACGGCATATTCGACCAGAAGACAGCCCAGAGCTTCCGCGACAACATCCTCTCAAAAGGTGGCACCGAGCACCCGATGACCCTCTACAAGCGCTTCCGTGGACAAGAACCCACCATCGACGCACTGCTGGAACGCAACGGAATCAAGAAAAAGCTATAAGCGAGAAAAGAGCAACGAAGCAACCGCTCAAGGCACAACAAACAGCCAACCAAAAGGCACCACAAAACAAGCCCGAAAGCACCGCAAAACGAAAGCTCACCAATCGCAAGGTAAAAGCTAAGCTATCACCACGCAAAAGCTAAGCTATCGCAGTGTGAAAGCTCATTGCCCAAAAAATAGCCACCCACAGAAGGAAATATCATCCCTCAACGTGGCAAAGCGACAGCTCATTGCAAGGAATGGCGTAACTCAATACGTGCAAGGTGGCGGCACAATGCCGAACTCACGCAAGCATCGCCCCCAGTCCGCAACCAGCTGACAGCAGAACATAGAACGAATCAAGAAAGCGAAATCAGGGCAACCTCCCCTGTGTCACAGGCAGAGCAGCCAGTGTCCATTGGAGCCCCCATCATCGCCCACAAACCATCCATCAGCCCATCAACCCCCGCCAATTTGGGCTCCCCTCCTTTCGGAGGGGTTGGGGGAGGCTTCAAAATGACAGACAAACAAACCCTTCTCGACTACCGTTACCTGCGCATGGCCCGCGTCTGGGCAGAGAACTCCTACTGCAAGCGCCGACAAGTAGGCGCACTCGTAGTCAAGAACAAGATGATCATCAGCGACGGCTACAACGGCACACCCAGCGGTTTTGAAAACATCTGCGAAGACGAGGGCGGCCAAACCAAGCCCTACGTACTGCATGCCGAGGCCAACGCCATCACCAAACTTGCCCGCAGCGGCAACAACAGTGACGGATCGACACTCTACGTCACAGCATCGCCCTGCATAGAATGCGCAAAACTTATCATACAAGCAGGCATCAAGAGAGTAGTATATGCCGAAAAATACCGCCTCACCGAAGGTATCGACCTACTCAAACGTGCCAATATTGAGGTAAAATATTTAAATCCAGAAGACCATGAGTCAGAACAAGAATAACCGATTCATGCCACTGTGGCTGTCACTCTGCGTCGTCATAGGCGTGCTCATCGGAACTTTCTACACCAGTCACTTCTCAGGCAACCGCCTGAACATCATCAACAGCGGAAGCAGCAGACTGAGTAACCTGCTCCATATCATAGACGACCAATACGTTGACTCGGTCAATATCGATGAACTCGTTGAGAAAGCAATGCCCGAAATACTGGCAGAGCTCGATCCACACTCCGTCTATATCAGCGCCAAAGACGTGCAGATGGCCACCGATGACTTAAAAGGCTCCTTCTCAGGAGTAGGCATCGAGTTCACCATCCGCGAAGACACCATCCACATTCAGAACGTCATCAAGGACGGACCGGCCGACAAAGCCGGCATACTCGCAGGCGACAAGATTGTCAGCATAGACAACCGACCATTCGTAGGCAAAAGCGTCACCACCGAAGAAGCCATGCACCGCCTGAAAGGACAGAAAGGATCAAAGGTGAAAATAGGCGTGCGGCGCTTCGGAGAGAAAGAAACCAAGTACTTCATACTCACCCGTGGCGACATCACCATGAAGAGTATCACCGCAACTTACATGCTCGACGATTCAACAGGATACATGCGCATCAAGAACTTCGGTGAGCGAACCTACGCCGAAATGCTCGCATCGCTACAGCAACTCAACCTGCAGGGCGCCGATCACTTAGTAATCGACCTGCGAGACAACTCCGGCGGCTACCTGGAAAGTGCCGTGCAGATGGCAGAAGAGTTCCTCAAGAAAGACCAACTCGTGGTTTACACCGAGGGAAGGAAGAGCCCACGCAAGGAATACCGCAGCAGAGGCAAGGGCAGCTATCAGCAAATACCACTCGTTGTCCTCATCAACGAAGGCTCCGCCTCAGCATCCGAAATCTTTGCCGGAGCTATCCAAGACAACGACAGAGGTGTCATCATCGGAAGGCGCTCCTTCGGCAAGGGACTCGTACAACAACAGATACAATTCCCCGACGGAAGCATGATCAGACTCACCATCGCACGCTACTACACTCCTTCGGGAAGATGCATACAAAAGCCATTCAAGCCGGGTGACAATGCCGACTACGAGCAAGACTTGCTCAGCCGCTATCAGCACGGAGAGTTCTTCTCGCAAGACAGTATCAAGCACACGGGACCGGCATACCACACCAACAACGGACGGATTGTCTATGGCGGCGGTGGAATCACTCCCGACATATTCGTGCCAGAAGACACAACGGCGGTTACTTCCTATTATAAGGAGGCGGCAGTCAGCGGTCTCATACTGCAATACGCCTTCCAATACACCGACAACAACAGGCAAACACTGAAGAAATTCACCGAAATGCAGCCCCTTTCGGAATATCTCACGGGACGGAATCTCGTGGACGACTTCGCCAACTATGCCGAAAAGAACGGTCTCCGACGACGCAACAATCTCATTCGCAAGTCGCACGGCCTACTGGAGAACTACATCAACAGCCGAATCATCTACAATATGCTCGACGAACAGGCATGGAACCAGTACCTGAACCGCAACGACGAGATGATCAGACAGGCACGGGAGGTGTTCAAAAAGGGAGCCGCATTCCCATCAAGGCCCATCGTTCAGCGAGGAACACTGCCCCGTCGTTGACCGATGGCCAAGAAACAGACTACAACAAATCGGCTATAACACTGCAATAAGCAAGCCACACTATTTAGTATTGATATGAACAAATCAGAGTTACGAAAAGAAATCCGCAATCGAAAGCGACAGTTCACCAAGGAACAACTGCGCGAACGGTCGGCTGAAGTCATCGACCGCCTTCGCAACCATCCGAAACTGAAGGCCGCAAAGACACTACTCCTCTATCATTCGCTCCCCGACGAGGTTTATACGCACAGCTTCGCCGACGAGATGGTCGAGGCAGGAAAGAACGTTCTGCTACCCGTGGTCATCAGCGACACAGAAATGGAGATACGACGCTACACCGGACCGGACGACATGGCAGAGAGTTCGTTCCACATTCTCGAACCCATCGGCGAGCTATTCACCGACTACGACGACATCGACTTTATCGCAGTGCCTGGCATGAGCTTCGACAACGACCGCAATCGCCTCGGCCGTGGCAAAGGCTACTATGACCGTTTTCTGCGCCAAGTGCCCAAAGCCTACAAGGTTGGCATTTGTTTCGATTTCCAAAAGCTCGACAGAATACCCACCGACGAGCATGATCAGAAGGTGGACGAGGTGCTTTGAGGACGTGGTGAAGGAGGACGGAGCAAAACACGAATGACTTTTTGAACATCTTTCTGTTGGAAACAATCCAATAGGGAAAGCCCATTTCAATACTCAAAAACGAGTGTTGAAATGGGCTTTTCTTTGTTTTCGGCGATTCGCCGAACCTCACATCGAGGATGGTGCCGCCCTCATTATAGTCTGACTCATGGCTGACGTCATTGGGTTTTCGGAGACAAGGACGCTTGCTTGCCGAGCCACCGCCCCACGGTCAGTAGATTCTCACCTCGGCGATGACGAACGATCCGACATGTTCGTTGAGCCTTTTGACGAGCTGTGTGCGCATCATGGAAAGGTCTTGGCGCAGCGCCGGGTTGATGATTTTCACGCAAAGGGTCTGGTTTCTGATGTATTTCTGCTGTGTGTAGCGCGAGACGGTAGGCCCTACGACGACATCCCACGCATCGACGATGCGCTTCTGCAGCAGCGGAGACTCCAGTCCGCCATCTCGAAGTGCCTTTCCGAGTACGTCAGTCAATGTCTGTACCTTACGCCTGAACATCGTCGCCGTTCCTTTCTGTTATCTCTCCGTCCTCGACGGCAAAGAGTTTGTAGTCTGAACCGCCACTGTGGAGTATCCTGTCGAGGTGGTCACGGTTGGTGTCAGTGATGAAAATCTGTCCGAAATCCTCACCCGACACGAGTCTGACGATTTGCTCCACGCGGTCGGCGTCGAGCTTATCGAAGATGTCGTCCAAGAGAAGCAAGGGAGTTCGGTTGCCGGCGGTCCGTCGGAGGAAGTTGAACTGTGCCAACTTGAGTGCGAGAACGAATGTCTTGCTTTGTCCCTGGCTGCCTTCTCGCTTCATGGGATAGCCGCCGAGTTTCATCGTCAGGTCGTCCTTGTGTATGCCGTGGAGCGAGTAGCCCATGATACGGTCTTTCGCCCGGTCGCGTCTGATGACGTCGAGGAGGTCGCCCCGTTGTGCGTGCGACACGTATTCGAGCGACACTTGCTCACGGTCTTGCGAAATCTGCTGGTAAATGGTCTGAAAAACGGGCACGAGTTCCTTGACAAAGGCTGCCCTCTTGCGATAGATGTCGGTGCCAAGTTCGGCCATTTGCTGCTCCAGCAGTTCCATGAGCGTAGCGTCGGGCTCGTCGTCCTGCTTCAACATGGAGTTACGCTGTAGCAATGCCTTGTTGTAACGTCCGAGTGAGTCGATGTAACGTCGGTCGTACTGCGAAATAACCACGTCCATCAGTCTGCGCCGCTCCTCGCTTCCGCCCTCGATGAGCGAGCTGTCGGCTGGCGAAACGAATATGAGCGGGATGAGTCCTATGTGCTCCGAGAGTTTCTTATATTCCTTCTTGTTGCGCTTGAAGTGCTTTTTCGTTCCCCGTTTCATAGCGCAATACACCTGTTCGCTGTCTCCTCCGTCGGCGGTATAGTCGCCTTCTATCACGAAGAAGTCGCTTTCGTGGCGCATCACTTCGGAATCTTTCGGGTTGAACGAACTCCTACAGAACGACAGGTAGTAGATGGCATCGAGAAAATTGGTCTTTCCCTCGCCGTTGTGCCCGATGAAGCAGTTCATCTTGGGCGACAGATTGAGCGATGCCGCCTGAATGTTCTTGTAGTTGATGATGGATATCTTGTCTAAACGCATGGGTGTATGTATCGTAGAAATGCCGTTCTCAGGCTTGCCACTGAGAGTCTGTCGGCGCAATGTGACGACAAAGATAGCAATTTTATGTGACATTTCCCGCAGATGGGCGCATATTATTTTCGCGCCAGCGGGTCAAACGACAAGGGAGGAGACCACCATGCGGGCCACCCCCCTTTGGGAATACAATCTAAATAAAACTTACACAGAGAGAATCATACGCTCTCAATTGTCTTCAAAACTTTGATTCGGACGGCCGATAATATCGCATCATCAACACAATGGCTTCGGCATGCCAACGGGTTTCGCAACAAGTCAGCTGCTTCGGCTCATTCTAATCCATAAAAAACAATTTGTAAACACCTATATTCAACCTAAAAAATTTCATCTTTCTAATTCCTATTTCAGCAATATTTGTACGGTGCAAAGGTACGATACCAGCGTTTCAAAAGTGCGAAAACGACGTTACACTATTCCTAAGAATACGTTAACATGGGGTTACAACACACTGGGGGCCAGACGACAAGTTCAGCATTCGACTATGAATGCAGGGCATCCTGACAACGTCTGACCGCCCATTTGGGAGTGGAACACCAGCCACGATTGTAAGAAAAAAATCAAAACAAACTGCCAAAGCTGACCTTCGGCATGGCGAAAGGTCAACAATGACAAGCTCGAAGATGAGCTTTCACACAGTAAAAGCTAAGGTTTCGCCAGCCAAAACGTATATAACTGTAATTCAACGGTTTGCAACGCTGCAAAAAAAAATCACTGTGTAAAGATTCTTTACCACAGAATGACAAAAAAATGAGACTGCCAATCGAAAATCATCGGGCAGATGGAGCAGTGTGAGAGAATTTTTGTATATTTGCAGAAAAGTAGCAAGCATGAAACAGATCAACTGGGGTTTTATAGGATGTGGCGAGGTGTCGGAACAGAAATCAGGGGCGGCCTTCAACGAAGTGGCAGGCTCGCACGTAGAAGCGGTGTTCAGCCGCAGCGTGAAGAAAGCCCGCACCTATGCCAACGCACACGGAATCAAGAACTGGTACACCGACGCACAGATGCTCATGGACAATCCCAACGTGAATGCCATCTACATTGCCACACCGCCATCGGCGCACTCCACCTATGCCATCATGGCCATGAGGGCCGGAAAGCCGTGCTACATTGAGAAGCCACTGGCAGCATCGTATGAGGATTGCGTACGCATCAACCGCGTCTCCGAACAAACGGGAGTACCTTGTTTTGTGGCCTACTACAGGAGAAAGCTACCCTATTTCAACAAAGTCAAGGAGATTGTGGCCCAAGGAACCATCGGCAAGGTGCTCACAGTGCAGGTTAGATTCGCCGTTCCGCCACGCGACCTGGACTACAACCTGAACGATTCGCTGCCTTGGCGACTGCAATCGAATATATCGGGTGGAGGATACTTCTACGACCTCGCACCACACCAGATCGATTTGCTACAGTACTTTTTCGGAATCATCGTCAAAGCACATGGATACACGGCCAACCGCGCCGGACTTTACGACGTTGAGGACACCGTTAATGCCGTATTCAGATTTGAAAACGGACTCAACGGAAGTGGGGCATGGAGCTTCGCATCGCACGAGAGCGCAAGAGAAGACAGCATCGAGATATTCGGCACACAGGGACGCGTGGCTTTCTCGGTCTATAACTACACTCCCATCAAACTCTACACCAGCGACGGACAACACAACATTGAAGTGCCCAACCCGAAACACGTGCAACTACCACTCATCAAGGCAGTGGTCGAGGACTTACAGGGCTTCGGAAAATGCGACTCCACAAGCATCAGCGCCACCCCTACTAACTGGGTGATGGACCGTATATTAGGTAAAATTTAAATGCGCTTCACAACAAACACTCTATACTGGCACATCAGACTCGCCATCGCCACACTGCTCCTCATCGTGGCATCATCCAACATAAAGGCAAACGGTACGGACGAGATGACCACGGCCGACTCGATACGATGGATGAGGGTAGATACGACAAGCCGATGGTACCAACGACAGCTGCACAAAGCAAAAAACACACTGCACCGGTTCAACGATATCGACTCCAACTACATCGAGCCACAGCATTACAACTTCACCGTAATGCTCCAAAACACCAACACATACGAAGTCTATAGGCTCAACAACAAGGAGGGACAGAGCATCACCTTCGCACCCGAACCCAACATCAGGATAGGTCCTTACTTCGGATGGAGATGGATATTCCTCGGCTACACTATCGACATCAAACACCTCAACCTAAAGCATCAAGACCATCAACGGCAGGAATACGACCTAAGCCTCTACAGTTCGATGGTCGGAATCGACTTCTACTATCGCAAAACGGGCAACGACTACAAAATAAGGACATTGAAACTCGAAGAGAATATAGACACAAGGGCCGTCGAAGGAGCACAGTTCGGAGGACTCACATCCACCATCAAGGGACTGAACATCTACTACATCTTCAACCATCGGCGATTCTCCTATCCTGCGGCATTCAGCCAAAGCACCGTGCAGCGAAGATCGGCAGGAAGCCCACTCATCGGAATCGGATACACGAAACACACACTATCTGTTGACTGGAGCGCACTCAACCAGCTCATCAGTGACCGTCTGGGACCTAACGCAGAAAAAGCGCAGCTCGACAGCACGATGATGTTTGGCAAAGTGCAATACTCTGACTTCGCCGTGTCGGGGGGATATGCCTACAACTGGGTGTTCGCCCGCAACTGGCTGATGGCAGCCTCTCTGACAATGGGACTGGCTTACAAGCGAAGCACGGGCGATGTTGAACGAAAGCACCTATCGCTGCGCGAGTTCTCGTTCAAAAACCTGAACATCGACGGCACGGGACGTTTCGGAATCGTGTGGAACGATACGAAATGGTATGCTGGAATGAGCGCCATCCTACACGCATACAACTATAGGAGAAGCCGTTTCTCAACCAATAACTTCTTTGGGAGCGTGAATCTCTACGCAGGCGTTAACTTCGGGAAGAAAGGAATGAAGAAAAAGAAAAAGAAAGACTAACCAACATGAAAAGAATATACATATCGCTGATGACCATTGCAACGCTCGCGTCGTGCAATATCAGGGCCAACAGGACCGAACAGGCTACCAGTGAAAAGCCAAACAGTGTGACGACGACAACGGCACAAAAGCAACGGCCAACCAAAGAACAGACACCGAAAAGCAAAGACTCACCGACCGACAGAACAAGGGTGGAAAAGACACTCAAAGAGCTCGCCACAATGAGGAAAAAGCTCACCAAAGGGGAGATGATACTCCGTGTGGCACGACTGTTCATAGGCAAACCATACGTGGCACACACACTCGACAGGAACAGTTCGGAGAAGTTGGTCGTCAACTTGGATGAGCTCGACTGCACCACTTATCTCGAAAACGTGGTGGCAATGGTGCTCTGCATCGACAGGGGGCTGACCACTTTCGACGACTTCGCTGACATGCTGACGAAAATACGCTACCGAGGAGGAAAACTGAGCTATGAGAACCGGCTGCACTACTTCCACTGGTGGCTGACGGACAACGAACGAATGGGATTCGTCGAGGAGATCAGCACACCCAATCCGCCGTTCACCGCCGTCCAAAAGCTGAAAATCAACTACATGAGTCAAAACCAAAGTGCCTACGACATGTTGCGCAACAACCCCCGACGGGTGAGCGCCATCAAAGCCTTGGAGGATGCAACGAACGGAACCAGCGTGCGTTACATTCCCAAACAGCAACTCAAGAACGTGGCACTAATGCGCAGCGTGGTGCACGACGGCGACCTCATAGCGCTCGTCACCAACAAAAAGAATCTCGACACCACACATCTCGGCATAGCAGTGTGGCACAAAGACGGACTGCACCTCATCAACGCATCGAGTCTGACGAAGAACGGCAATGCCGTGGTTGAACCAACGGAAACGCTCTACCACTATCTCATGGCTCGTCCCTACAATACGGGCATACGGGTGGCCAGACTGATACTGCCCAATACAGGCAGATAAACGCACATAACGACAACGACAGCCGGAAATCACACAGGTGTTTTCCGGCTGTCGTTCGTTTACGGCGTACTCTCCCCTTGCCTTCCGCTATGCGTTCTATCTACAGAAAGTTGCAGATGGCACTGCTGCAGAAACTTCTTTCAAAGCTCCTGAACGGCGGTAGCCGCACTACCATCATCCGCATCATCACCAACGGCAACCGTATTCTCATCAAAAACATCTGCCACCCTCACCAACGGCAACCGTATTCTCACCAAAAACATCTACCACCCTCACCAACGGCAACCGTGTTCTCACCAACGGCAACCAAAGGCTGAAATAAGAAAGACCGATGGACCGCGTTCCCGATAAGGTTGGACCGCCAAAAATAAACAAAGCCGTGTATCATCAACGATACACGGCTTCATTGAAAAAGCGGAATTAAAGAATACTTGTATTATTTCACAACAATACTTTTACTGATAAGTTTGTTTCCTGTATCAATCTTTACTACATAAATACCTTTCGCTGCTTGTGGTAAACGTACCGCAGCTCTTCCGTTAGCATAGGTTTTCTCAACCAGCAAACCAGAAGTTGTATAGACTTCTACCTTAAATTGTGTGTTGGCTAAAGTTACTACAATTTCTCCTGATAATATTTTCACTGAGGCATCGTCGGCCGAAGCATTGACTGTGTGGATGCCTGTAGTGTAATCGACTGGTATGCGCACATACTGCGACTTTCCAGCCTGTGTCATCTTCACCACAACGGTGAACTGTTCCTTGTTTTTGCCTGTGACAACGAGTTTTCCATCGTCTGTTATTTTCACCTCAGAGTTGACGTTCGTGCCCTCAACAATCTCGTATGTGATGGTGGCATCTGAACCGTCAGGTGTGAAGAGTGAGGCAATATCCATCGTTTCGGCAACAGACTGTGTACCTGCGTCCTTGACTGGGCGCTTGCCATTGAAGTTATCGAAACAGAAGTACCAAGGAGTGGTGATGCCGTTGGCACCCGGTGCATTGCGCTTTGTTCCGTCGAACTTGAACGTCAGTGACTTAACCTCGCCCAATTCACGAAGATCGAGCCACTCCCACGAATCTATGACGTAGTGATCGGCCTCTTTCTCCGAGCGATAGTCGGCAAGATAGAAGTCAACAGTTTTCTTTGTGCCGTCTGATTTGTTGCCAGTGACAATCAGTTTGAAGAAGTCACCCTTCTGGAAGCCAACCTTTGGATTGGGCTTCGACATGCCGTCGCCGTTCTTCACAGCATCAACGACCCAAGCAGTGTTGGTGATATAGAATCCGCGGATTAGGTCACCGTCCGCCTTGTTGGTCACTTTTATCTTGCCATTCTGCGGATAAGCCACACCGTAGTTCTCCGAACCATCAACGCCATGTCCGACAGCACTGTTAAACTGGTCGTCGAGTCCGCTGAAAGTGGTCGATGTTCGGTTGGAGTAACCATAGTAGAACCAAGTCGCCATCTCAGGATAGCACTTGTTATCAAACTCGTATGTACCACTGACGAATGACCTGAACTTGTTCACTCTTCCGTTCCAGTAGCTCTCTTTGTCAAGATAGAGGTTCTCGAAGGTGGCTGTCACAGCGTCGCCGGTCACCATCACACGGCAGGTGTCTGATGCCGACATGCCGTTAGCATCGGTAACGGTCACGATGTAATCATCGTTCTCGGTCGGAACAACATCGGTTGCCACTTCCTCATGTTTGCCATTGACCCACTTCACTGTATAAGGCTCCTTGCCTTCGCTGATGGTGGCCTTCAAGTTGGCTGCCTCGCCGAGGGCTATTGTCTTGTTCTCGGCAACTACTTTCGGCGCCTTCATCTCAATAGGAGCTGGTGCAGAGGTAGCTACAAACTCTTTGCTTGCCACGACTTCGCCTTGGTTTCCGCGCAAATCCACAAGCACAATGTAAGCCACGTATGTATCATCCTTTTTCAGTCCGGTAGCGTTATAGGACGCAACGTCGCCGTTTCCGAATGTGACGGTGTTGCCGGCAGCGATGATTTCATCCTTTGTCGGAGCTGGTTCGCCCTTCTTCTTGATGACGATATAGCCCTTTCCGTTCTTGTCTGCCTTGACATTCACGACGGCGGAGTTGTCCGTTATGTTGGTCACTGATGGGTAATCGGTTGCCATCTGCGGAGCGTCGGTCGTAGCGTCGAACTCGTATGCACCCATGGTTGGATGCTCAGCGTCACGCGTCGCACCAGTAACATCGGTCTTAACGTAGGCCAAAGGACTTGTCTGACGGAGGTTACCCTCTTTCTTCGGCTCAAGAATCTTTGCGTCGAGGAACTCCACTGCCTCGTTGAAGCTGCCCGTCTCATTCGACATCGCCTTCCAGTCGTCGAACGTTGCCACATCCTTCTTCGGGTAAGCCAGCACCTTTCCGGTGGTAAAGATATTGTTCTTGCTGTAGTTCACTGTCTTAACGTTGTCGGTCTTATAGAAACGGTAGATGTAACCGCCAGCGTCGTTTTGCAAGAGGTTCTGTGTGAGGTTCACATTGCTCATGTTATCGTTCACCCAGAACACGGATCCCTTGGTCGCTGTTCCCGTAAAACGAACTGTATTGTGCGCCACGTTGACATTTTCAGACATGCTCTTCATCTTGATACCATAGGTACTGTTGTTGCTTGAGTTGGTGATGACAACGTTGTTGATGATGCTTGCCGGTGCCTCAGCTGTGGCAGTGATGGAGCGTACGTAGATGGCGCCGGAGTAATTCTTGGTGTCAAGATAGAACTTATTGCCCTCAATCTGTATCTGTCCCTCACCATCGAGGTCGAGACCATTGAAGTCCGACTTGTCGGTGGTGTTGTTTTCGATGGTGTTGCCAATGATTTTCACATTGGTTTCTTTCTTTGCGTAGATGGCCTTTGCTCCCTGATTGCGGAAAGTATTGCCAACCACCTGTCCGCCAATCTCCTTCGGCAGCTTGACATAGCTGGTTCCACCGAGGTGAAGGCCTTTGTAACCACCCTCGAAGATGTTGTTCTTAACGGTGATATAGTCGTTGTTCTTGTTCGCTTCGTTAGGAGAGTACATCTCAAGGAGGTTGATATCCTGCTGATAGTTGGTTGAAATAGGTGCATGCAGGTAGCAATTCTCTATTGTTACGTGCTGACTCACATTGCGAACGCGAACAACCGCTGGATAATTGATCTGCTCTGTATAGATCTCAACTCCACGTAGCGTCACGTAATCTCCTCCATCGAAGGTCACGATTCCGTATTCGCGGGCCATTTGGTCGTCGGAGTATCCGCTGCTGATGTAGTTATCGTTGTAGATCTTCACGTCATTGTAGTTGCCTGTCGATGATTCGATGGTCAGAACGTTCACTGCCGACATGCCAGGGATTTGCGGAATATTGACGTGCTCTTTGTAAATACCCGGCTTCACGGTGATATTCACTGGTCCTTCGATACCACTGCTGACGGCATCGATGGCCGATTGTATTGTCTTGTATTTCTCTTCGTGTCCGACGGTTATGTTTCCGCTGAATCCTGCCTTAACGGTTGTTGTGGCAGTAACGGCGGTTTCGGGTGTCAGCGTTGCCGTACTGGTGACAGAAGCCAGTTCTGCCGTTGCCTTCTGGCCTACAGTGGCAGTCGGAACAATGTCGTAAGCCACCCAGAATTTATAGACACCACGGTCGCTGATGGTATATTTCCCGTCAAATTCGTATGGAGTTGACGCTCCCTCTGCAAAGAGTTTGGTCGTGGAGAATGCGGAAACAGTGTCTGTTGCGTAGATTCTCGCCTTGCCGATGATGGCATTCTCCGTGGCGTTGACGATGAATTTGGTCACGTCGGTTGAGCCAAAGTCACCCTCCGCCTCAACATCGACACGAAGCATCGGGAGGTCTGTCTGTCCCTTCAGTGTCTGTTCAGGTGCCACCGCCACAGTCTTGACCGACTTAACGGCCATCTTCTGAAGCTTGACGCTCGTCACTTCTACGGCGAAACCGTTGCCTGCGTTGTATCCTGTCTTGTAATTGACGGTAAGTTTGCCATCTGCTGACTTCGAAACGATGAAGTCCAGTTTGTTGTAAGAGTCGAATTCCTTGTCTGGAGTCTCCTTGGCCTCTGCGCCATAAGACACCCGGAACTTATCGCCATAGACGAGTGTCCAGTTCTTTGCGGTGAGTTTGATGCCATAACCCGGAGACACGGGTGCGAAAGTGATGGTGCCATCGAAGTTCTTCGATTCCTTTCCACTCTCTCCTCCGTCATCGTAGAACATCAGTGAGGTGTCGTCAGGAACAACTTTCGTACCGTTATTGCCACTCTTAAGGTTAAGAATATTCTTGATAATGCGTTCTCCCTTTGGATCGGCGGTGACGTTCTGTACCTGGTCGTTGAGCTTAATGGCCGTAATGGCTGCGTCGAGTTTCTTCTCTGCGGCAGCTTCGTCCTTCACGTCGTAGCGGATTCGGAACCAGTTGTCGCCCTCAGCGAGTTCAACAGGTGCAGCGAAAGCGATGTCGATGGTATTCGCCGAGCCGAGCTCGGTGACCTCTGCCAATACGTTTGCGCCGGCAGCGTCGTCCTTTGCAGCCGTTCCGAGCACCGTAACCTTAGCGATGCTCTCCCGTGACTCCTTCATGTCGAGCGTAATGCCATTGACGGTCAGTTTGTTTTGGTCGCCTACGGTCTTGATATTAAAGCTGATGATTTCCTGATCCTTAGCCCCTGCCGCCACTATTTCAGTTGACAGCTGGTTGGCAGTCACTTCTTTGAGTGCCATTGGCTGGTGAGCGTACTCCGAAACGGTAGCCACCCAACCTTTATCAGTGTAGGGTGAGGCGTGCTCTACTGGATTGAAGAGTACCGTGAGTGCGCCGTCGGCAGCCTCAGAGCGAATGGTCTTGCCTGGTCCTACTTCCTTATCGGCGGTCGATTTTAGTTCCCAGAGCACCTTTCCTCTGGTTCCCTGTCCCTCGTAGATGACGAATTTCGCCTTCACACCGTAGCTACTTGACGAGTAGGCGAGGTAGAACGACTCGAAATCTATCTGCATCGTCTTGCCTGCATGCATCGGTTTGAAGATGACGATACGGTCCTGGTTTCCTCCTTTGTATCTGGTTGCATCGCCAACGTTGCTCTTGAACTTGATGGAGTTGTTGACATTGATGGTCTTTGTGCCATCGGTCGCTACCACGATATTCTCAACCGTTCGGTCGCCGTCGGGGTTTCCTTCCGCCCCTACTGCGTGATCGGCGTCGCTGAGTCGCACATTGGTGAGCGATGCGTCTATCTTCTGTCCGTCAGTGACCGTCTCCTTGACGTCGTAGGCAAGCCAGAAATAGTTGTTGCCTTCGAAAAGAGCGAGCGGTTCGGTTGTTGTAATTTCAAATTCATCGGCTGTCACTTCAGCTTCGCCCAATTTTTTAGTAGTGGCGAATTTATTGGTAGCCTTCGTAAAGTATAATGTGGCATGTCCAACCTGTGCCTGTGTTCCATTCGTCGTAAAGCGGAACTTCTGCGTTTTCAGTACAGGCGCTGTCTCAGATGTTTTCAGATTGAACGAGAGGATGGGCTGATTGAGATCGCCTGCACACACTGTGCCCTCGGTATATTGAGCCACTTCCACTGCATCGAGTTTCATCGGCAGCGGGTCGAACTGCGAAACGGTTGCTTCCCAGCCCTTACCCTTCATGTAGGCATTGTTCTTCAGCCTCACGGTGAGTGCGCCATCGGGCGAAGTTGATTTCACTTTGCCTGTCGCCGTCCCGTTAAACGTGGCGAGTAGGTTTTCCGCTGTTACTTTCGTACCATTATATACATAGACGGTTTGTCCGTACATGGTTCCCGTTGCCAGCGACATCTTGGTGAAATCGATCATGATCTTCTTGCTGGGATTCTGCGGAGTGAACGTCACCGTTCCTTGAAGGTCCTTGGCAATGTCACCATCGGCGCCTCCATCATCATAGAACATCACTGGTGAGTCACCCACCGTAATGGTCTTGTCACCTGTCTCAAGCTTTACGATTGTCGCATTCGTCTGCGCTACCACTGGCAACGCAAGGAATGCAGACAAAACGAGAGACAATGTAACTGATAGTAATCTCTGTTTCATAAGTTGCTATTCATTTTTATTATTCAAAACTTCTGTTAGAAATATAATACTGCACCCCATTCCCCTGCCTCAATACCGTGGCATTATCGATACTGCACGATATGGAAACTGAGAGTGGATACCCTATGAGGGCTTTTTTCAGCAGATCATTTGCTAACGTCTGTTTCTCTAACTTCCTCGCCTATCCCAAGAGGCTACGTCGAAGCAGGGGCAGAGGCAGGTCTTCTGACTTTGTTGCCTGATCACAAACGCCTTCCCGAACATTCGTTCAGTGGTCTCTGTTTGTGTCTAATAAGGACAACTCACAGCAGCCGGACTGTCTGGGATTCACACCCAGTTCCCTTTTAATCACCTTGCGGTGAACCTTAAGCCGATGCAAAGTTAGCAATAATTATTGAAACGCAAAGAAAAATCTGAATAAATGTTTGCATTTTTCTTTGCTTCGGTCTTCCCACTCGTTTCAACGGGTTTTTGAAAGATGCAATAGTGGCAAGACGAGCGGCACTTCCATGATGATGGAAACGCACCGCACGGGTGGCAACATGGCAGCAGAGGCAAAGAGCGAACCGACCATCGAAGAGGCATTCATCGACGACAAGAAGGCATCGATGGACGAACTCAAGAAAATAAGCCCGGCAATCATCAAGGAAATGAAAGTGGAGAAGATGGGAAACGGCAAAAGTCGCATCGTCGTCACACTGAAAAAATAGGCGCTGCCAAACGAATCGACAAATGGGAGTCACGTGACAAGACTACGACCCCACGACCCCTATTTATATATGGCTGACTTTTTGCAACATCATAGCTGACCTTTTGCAACATCATAGCTGACCTTTTACACGGCAAAAGGTCAGCTTTTGTTTTGCAAAGGCTTACCTTTTGGGAAGAGAAGTGTAAAATGCTGATTCTATGCTGCTTACGGATGTCGTTATGAAAGGTGACTTTTCGGCATCACTCAACAGTGCAATGGCTTCGGAACACGTCACCCGCAGACCGCTCACGCCCTATCAAAAAAACAGCGTACAATCCAATAAGAATCGTACGCTGACACTGTGTAGGCTTTGAAGTGTGGCGGAAGCAATGCCGCTTTTTCAAGTCACCATGTCAGTAGTTTACGGATTATCGCGACACAGTGCTCCGCCGACAACACAGTTAGGTAAAAATCGTCAGTCAGTATCTGCCCCCTCGCCTGCCACTACGAGAGTTCCGACAGATGAGTCATCTCGTTGTGCTTCGTGCGACGTGCCTGAACGAGTTTGAGCAGGCGTAGCATCGACTTCGGTTCAATCATCCGCCTGACGAAAATATTGGGTATAGCCACTCCCAGCGCTATGAACAGGATGACGAGACTGGCCTTGATGCCGTAGTTGAACGCCACCGTCAGCTCGCCGACGACGCCCGTCATCTCAATGAAACCGAAGAGCGAGCGATACATGAGCACACCGGGAATCATGGGAATGACCGCCGGAATGGCTATGACCTGATGAGGAATGTTGTGCCACACCATCTGCCGGGTGGCAATAAGGCTGATGAGTGCCGATCCGACAAACGAGCCGATGATGATGCCCTGGTCGAGTCCCACGTTGCCGTTGCTCGCCCCAAGGTTGACGAAGTTGCGCGTGCAGACGGCTATGATGCCTGAAATGGCCAGTACGGGGAGTATGCGCCGCGGCGTGTTGTAGATGGTCGAGAAGCCCATCGCCGAGATGGCCGCCGCCAAAGCATAGTCGAAATAAGTGTTGTGGGGCGTCATGCTGAGGTCCTTCACAAAGTTGTCGATGCCGCAAATCTGAATGGCCAGCACAATTCCGAACGACATGGCGAGCAGCATCATCAACGTAGTGTAGGCCCTTGTCGCACCCACCGACACATGGTTGCTCACCATGTCGCTGACAAAGTTGATGAGCGGCACACCGGGGACGATGAACAGCGTGCAGGCCATCAACGGATGGTAGGGCGTGGCACTATGCATGAATGCCGGAACGCTCGCCGCAATCTCCGGGTCGAGCGACAGAAAGGAAGTGAGCCAGGCCAGTATGGTGGCTAAAAAGGCACTGACAGCTATTGCCACATAGGTGTTAATGTCGTGCCGTGCCAGCCACATCTTCAGTCTGAAGCCCAGTATAGCGGGCAGCGACGCATAGAAGAAGGCCGTCCAGTCGCACCCGAACTGCACACAGAAGCCACCACACGCAAAGCCAGCGGCCACGGATATCATCCAAGGGGTGTAGTTCTTCGGCACGTGACTCAGCGCATCGAGTTCCTCTTCGTACCTATCGAGACTCCAGTCCTCACGCAGCGCCTGCCAAAGCATCTTGCTGACGCGCGAAATGACAGTGAACTCGATGACGTGGTGGTCGCACCGCTGGTATTTGGAGAACGAGTGTCGCTCGTCGCTGATGTTCACCATGATGATGTCGTAGTCAAGGTGAATGTGAACATACTCCTCAGGCAGTCCGAGGAAAGCCTCGCAGCGTCGTAGGTTACGCATGATTCTGTTACAGTCGGCGTTGCTCGACATGAGAATGGCACCTGTGCGCACAAGTAGGTTGAGTTTGCGGCGCAGTTCGTGCTCTGTCATGTTTCGTTCGTCATCAATGGCCTGTCGTCGCAGCGCCGCTTCCTCGTGAAGCAGCAGCTCGTCGAGCTCCATCGATCTTTCGGGCTTTGAGGATTTGTCTCCTTGCATGTTGTAAACGTTTTATTTAGACGATAGACATGATGAGCACCTGAATGATGATGATGCGCAGAATCATGGCCAAGGGGTAAACAATCGTGTAGCCGATAGACGGTACATCGGTGGAAGTCAGTTCGTTAGCATAGGCCAGTGCCGGAGGGTTCGTGTTGCCACCCGACAGCACTCCCATCAGCGTGAAGAAGTTGAGGTGCATGAAATAGCGACCGATGATACCCCCGATGAGTATCGGCAGCATGGTGATGGCCAGTCCATAGCCTGCCCACTGCAGCCCTTCGGCAGTGACAACGGTTGAGATGAAATCGCGACCAGCCTGCAATCCCACACAGGCGAGGAACATTGTGATGCCGATTTCACGCAGCATGTTGCCCGATGAGAAAGTGGCGATGTTCAGCAGATGATGCTTCGTTCCGAAATAGCCCATCAGTATGGCGATAATCATTGGTCCGCCAGCCAGTCCGAACTTAATAGGCTGCGGCAGTCCTGGAATGATGAAAGGAATATGGGCGAGCACACAGCCGAAGGCTATGCCTATAAAGATAGGAATAAGGTCACCGTAGGAAGTGCGATTGTTGCGCTTCGACACTTCAGAGTCGGTGTGTGCCAGTGCGTTTTCTGTGCCAACGACGGTCAGCACGTCGCCAGTCTGCAACACGAAGTCAGGAACGGCAACATAGTCGATACCGTTGCGGGTTACTTTCGCCACGTTTGCCCCAAAGCGCGATCTGATATTGAGTTCCTTAATGGCCTTGCCGTTTAGTAAAGTATTGGAAACCAAGAATCGGTTTACATTCATGATGCTGTCGAACTTCGTCCAGTCGAAGTCAATCACTTGTCCGAAGAGTGCCTTCATGATGGCAACGTCCTTCGGAGCGATAGCCACGCCGATACGATCGCCCTCGTGTAGCATGGTCTTTCCTGAAACAATGTGGCATGTTGAGTCATCGTCCTTGAACACAATGCGTGTGACTATGAAGTCGCACTTGGCAAACCGGCTGATTTCGCCTATCGTCTTGCCGATGATTCGCTCATTGTCCACCTCGACGGTGATGTGGCGAATGCTCAACCTCTCTGTGCTGCCGAGTCCGCGAAAGGCATTTTCCTCTTCCTTTCGGAGATTGATGCGCAGCACGTAGCGAAGGATAATGAATGAGAGAACAACGCCCAGCACACCCATGGGATAAGTGACGGCATAGCCGATGGCAATCTTTGGTGCGTCAATGCCGAAGATGTCGGTCGTCGCCTGCTGTGCCGCACCGAGCGCCGGGGTATTGGTGACCGCACCGGAGAGGATGCCTGCCATGGTGGGCATGGGGATATTGGCGACATACTTGATAATGAGCGTTATCAGAATGCTCATGGCAAGGACCATCAGCATCAGTCCGTTGAGCGCAAGACCTCCGCGACGGAACGACGAGAAGAAACCGGGGCCTACCTGAAGGCCGATGGCAAAGACGAAGATGATCAACCCAAGTTCCTTCACAAAGTGGAGTAAGTTGGGCTCAAGGGTCATGTTGAACTGCCCGAAGAGTATGCCGACGAGCAACACCCAGGCAAGTCCCAGCGACACTTGCTTTACTTTGATCTTGCCCAAGAGCAGCCCAAGAGCCATCACGATTGACACAATCAGGACAGAATGAGCCACTCCGCCGCCCCAGAAATCAGGGAATCCACAAAAAAGATTCTGCAATAAATCCATATCCTTTTATATTTCAAAATTAAATTGATAATTGTAAATCGATGGCAAAGGTATGGATTTACGACAATCGGCAGAATCATTGTTTACTGATTCTACCGATTGCAGGTATCATTGAAACTAATAGCAGGTGGCAACGATGGTCTCAGGCGACTCAATCCAAGGCCCGCTGCACCATGACCGCTGTGGTCTGGGTAATCATTTTGATAAACTCCTGTGTCGAACACTTCACGTATGCACCCTTGAGCAGGTGGATACATCCGCTGATTTCATTGCCCTCAGCGATGATGGGGATTGCTCTGAGGTCGTGGCTCTTGATGATAGTCGATTCCGCCAGTATGGTGGCGTATTTGGCATGACTGATAAGGTCGAGCAAAAGGCTGACGTTGTTGACTTCCACCTTCACGTTGTAGCTGTAGTCGGTACGCTCAATGAGTTTCTCGAATGTGTTGCGGGCCTGCAATCCACGGCAAGGGAGCACAAGGTCGTAGTGCTGAAGCTCGTCGAGGGTGATGCCATCGGCATGGTAGAGGGGATGGTTGCGACTGACGATGACGGCCAGCCGGTTGTCGAAAAGTGGGCGGCGGTCGATGGCTGCGTCGCCTTTCGGTGAGCTGAGAGCCAGCATAATGTCTATCTCACGTTGCTTGAGCATCTCCATCAGTTCCTCCATCGAGTCGTAACGGATGTTGAGTTTCACCTTGGGGTATTGCCTGAGAAAGGCGATAACGGCTTCGGTGACGATGGAAGCGAAAGAGAAGGTCACACCGATGTTCAGCTCTCCCGTCCGAAGGCTCTGCAAATCGGTCATGTGCTCCATGCATTCGGTCACGGAGTCTATGGCTTTGCGCGCCACTGGTGCAAATTCACGTCCCGCCTCTGTGAGATGAACCTCATGACTGTTGCGCTCGAAGAGGGGCTGACCGACTTCCTGTTCGAGTTGGCTGATCTGCTGCGACAGATTGCTTTGCGAAATGAACAGTCGGCGACTTGCTGTCGAGAAGTTCAACGTCTCTGTTACCATCAAAAAATATTTGAGTTGTCTGATTTCCATAATCCTATTCTGACTCTTTCAGTTTTCCGTTATTTTGTCATACCTTACCTTTCACCTTGTCATAGCTTACCTTTCACTTTGTCATAGCTCACCTTTTACTTTGTCATAGCTCATCTATTGTTTTGACGGTGCTTGAAGACGGGGTTATTTTGCTTCCAACTGCACGTGGTAAAGCCCTGCATACGCGCCATCGACGTGGGTGAAGATGACGATGACGGCATAGGGATCGCCTGCCTTGTTGTGAGCGGGATGCTGCAAAACGAAGTTGCCGTCCATGTCACGGATGTCTCCTCCGCCCAGCACCGTGAACCCTTGCGCCAGTGCATCCTCTGCCAAATGCGTCATTTCGTCGGCTGAACTCGTATAGAGATTGATGCGCTGGATGGTGAAACGGTTACCCATGCCGACGCCGAAGAATCCCATCTGACGTGGGTTCTCGCCCGAAACGATGTCCTTTCCCGACTCATCGTCGTAGTACATGTTATGATTGTAGGCGAGTTCCTTCTGCGCCCCGTGGCCCTTGATGGTCTGCGACAGTGTAAGACCGTGACTGGCGGCCAACGAATCGAAGAAGGTCAGTTCGTTGGTGCGGTTCTCTCCGCCTGCCAAAAGCTGGTAAAGGGCGGCAAAGGAGAACTCTCCCTTGGCACGGGGGATGGCTGGATGTGATGGCTCGACTGGTTTTTCGGCTTCTTGTCGTACAGGTTTCGGCACTTGGGTGGTGGCGATACAGGCGGCGGTGGCGGCGCCGCCAGCGGCAGCATCGGTGACATTGCCTCGCTTCAGCTGGGCTCTTGCTCCTTTTTTGGTGGTTGGTTTCGACTGGTTGTCTGCAACTGGCGGAACCGTCGCTGGCGTTTCGTGTGCCGGCGGCTCAGCAATCCCTGGCTCTGGATAGCGAACGGCATCGGCAAGTCTTTCCGACTCGGTCTTCTCCCGTTCAAATCCACTCGGCGAAACATTGCCGTTGTCAGCCACGGGGGTCTCGCTCCGCGCAACGTCTGCAATGGTTTTGTGCGACGTCAGCTCACGCTCCCCTGACCGGGCGACGGGCTTTTGCTGGTCCATTCCCGACGCAACGGCCTGTGCCTGCGCCATGATGAGGGGCTCGTCCTTCCGATACTCTTCGCAGAAGCTGTCGGTGTGTGTCTGTTGGCTGATGTATTTGTCGTGGCCTCCTCGCTGTTCGCTCACCTTTGAGCCGTTACGCCAAACGGTGGTGTATTCAAGTTTACCCGATTCGTTGTAGGTGTAGGTGGTTCCGTTGAGCAATCCGTTGTTGTAGTTGAGCTTCATGCCCACCATGCCACTGGGATAGAACGAGACGGCTCGCCCATGAGCCTTCCCATTCTTATAACGCATGATCGACTCCACACGTCCCGACCGATGGAAGGTGCGCGCCACTCCCGTGAGCACCGTGCGACGGTCGTCCTTCCGGTTGATGCTAACGTAGTGTTTCTCGGCGCGCAGCTGGCCAGTGATATAGTAATCGTAAAACATTTTCTGACCTCTGTCATCAACAGCCAGCAGCCGATAGTAGGCCGCTTGACCGGCTTGGCTGACGCCTTGCCACTTACTGTTGTAGAAGATGGCATCTTTGGGGATGCGATGACCGGCCGGTCGCTGGGCCACGACCACCAATGGCAGCGCGAGGAGTAGGATAATAGTCTGTAAACGTCTCATCTGATTGTCACTTTTGTAACCCACGACTGAACTATAACTGTCGGGAGTTGGGGCTTTACAACTGCAAACGTACAAAAAAATCTTCAATTCCGCATCATTGCCCGTCATTCTTTTATAGGTTATGCCTATCGGACGGAACATTTGTCACTGTTTCGTCGCCCATCGGGAGCACGGGAAACGAAAACTGGGAGATGAAGGTCGAAAACGCAGAAGGACACCATCGAGCCTTCCGCCAGACGGCAACCGCATCGCCGTGGCAGACTGGTTTGTGGCGCAAAAAGCACAGAAGCCTTCCCCACCCATCGGGCAACGGCCCACAGAACCTCGGCAAACAAGGGATTTCAGGCGATTGAACAAGCTGCCTTCATGATATAAATGATGTACGAACAAAAAGCAAAAGGTATAAAATAAGCCGAAAAAACAATAAATATATTTTAAGAATAGACGAGAAAAAATTAAATAAAGATAAAATAAAGGAAAAACTTTCCCCATTATTTGCACCTATTACAAAAACTTATTACCTTTGCATTAGTTTTTTTAGTGGTTAATTTAGTTTTAGTATTGGAACCTTGGTTGATGCGATATCAGTCAAGGCTTTTTTTATGTTTGTAATGCTGTCGGTAGGCAAAGGATTGTCGGTCCATTGTGCCAAGTTAACGATTTTTTTTTCGTATCTTTGCACACAAATTTCAGGAGAATATGACAATCAAAGCAGCTTTTTTTGATATCGACGGCACGTTGGTTTCGTTCCGAACCCACCGAATCCCCCAATCAACCATCCATGCCATAGCGGAGGCAAAGCAACGCGGAGTGAAGATTTTCATTTCGACAGGCAGGCCGGTCGCTCTCATCAACAACATCAAGGAAGTGGAGCAGCTTGTGGAAGGCTACATAGCGTTCAACGGTGCGTATTGCTTCATCGGAAACGACGAAATCGCCACCACCCCACTGCCCGCAGCTGACGTTATGAGGATGGTGGACGATGCCACGAGGCGCGACTACTGCGTGATTGTCTGTGGGAAAAACCAGGTGGCGATACACAACTACAAACCTATCTTCAACGAAATATTCGTCGAAGGGCTCGGCGTGACGAACATCGACATGGACAAACCGGTAGGACCGCTGCTCGAACAGCCCGTATTGCAACTGACACCGTTCATCACCGAAGACGACGAACGGCTGATTCTGCCTGAGATGACGGAGAGTATATCCGCCAGATGGCACCCGGCGTTCACCGACATCACCGTGAGGGCGGCCGACAAGGGCAGCGCTCTGGCGCAAGTGGCCCGACATCTCGGAATCAAAACGGAGGAATGCATTGCCTTCGGCGACGGGGACAACGACAAATCGATACTGAAGGCTGCAGGCATAGGCGTGGCAATGGGCAACGCCGTTGAGGAAGTGAAGGCAGTGGCCGACCATGTGACGACGTCAGTTGACGACGACGGCATCGCCAACGCCATGCGGAAATTTGGGCTCATCGGATAAACGGGGCGGTTGGCGACAAGCGCTGGCCCAACAACAGAAAATCAATCAATAATGAACGACATAGCAAAGACAAAACAAGAAAAGCGCATTCGGCTGGTGGTGGTGCTCTCATTCGTCATCATGCTGGCCGAAGTGGGTACTGGGTTGCTGTCGAAATCGATGGCATTGCTGGCCAACGGCATCCACATGGGTGCCCACGTGCTGATAATAGGTCTGAACTGGCTGGCTTACATCGTAGTGAGGCGACTCAGAAAACGGGGGAACGAGCACTACGACCCTGACAAAATACTGAACCTGTCGGCATTCACGAGTGGCATTCTGCTGCTCATGGTGGTCGTGTTCATCATCGTGGAAACCGCCGAACGGATGCAACAGGGAGATGCCCAGATAACCAACTATGAGTTTGCGCTCACCATCGCCGCCATAGGACTGGCGGCCAACGGCGCCTGTGCCATGATTCTGCACGACAAGAAGGGCGAGGGCGACAACAACAGTCATGCCGCCTACCTCCATTTGCTGGCCGACGTGCTGACCAAGTTTGGTGCCATTGCGGGCATCGCCTGTGCCATGATCTGGAACATCACTTGGATTGACGCTGCCGTGGCCATCGTCTCGGCCGTGGTCATGGGGCGATGGGCACAGAAACTGTTATGGGACACGGGGCGGATTCTCACACGAAAATAGCATTTTTGCAAACCACTGACAATCAACACAATAGCTTCCAATAAATAAAAGGTGAGCTTTTGCCGCCCAATAGGTGAGCTATGACGTTCCGAAAGGTGAGCTTTCAGTTGCTCATTGCTCTATGTTTCACTCGCCGATGCCGTTCGCCACGAATCAGCAGCTTCGTATCTGTTCTTCGACCGCACGCGTGTGTCGGCGATTGTCAGCACCTTATTTTAGGTAAGCCTTGATGATTTTCGCCGCAATGGGTGCCGCAACGTCAGCCCCAAAACCACCGTTCTCCACGAAAACGGCAATGGCAATTCGCGGATTGTTCATCGGAGCGAAGCCGATGAATGCCGAATGGTCTTTCCCTTCGTTCTCCACCGTGCCCGTCTTGCCACAAATGGCATAGGCAGGGGTGTTGATTGCCACAGCCGTACCACGCACGACAGCACCCCGCATGCCTGAAATGACGGGTTTGTAGGCCCACTTCGCCACCATCGTCTCACGTCGTATCAGGTAGCGCTGGGCAAGCGGCTGGGCTGCCGTTCCACGGTGAACATGCGGCCTAAAGAAGTAACCGCGGTTGGCTACCGAAGCCACCATGTTGCAAAGCTGCAGCGGAGTGGCGGTGATGTCGCCCTGCCCCATTCCCACCCAGATGACGGTTTGCGGTGTCCAACCTTTACTGTAGCGCCTGTAAAGATACCGAGAGTTGGCCACGAGGCCACCTTTCTCACCGGGAATATCGACCCCTGTCGGTCCGCCCAGTCCCATACTGGTCATGTAGTCGCGCCAACGGTCGATGGCTTGGTCCTTGTTCAGGTATTTCTTGCTCAACAACAGTGAGCGGAAGGCCTTCAGAAACCACGTGTTGCAGGAGTGTGCCAACGCATTCGGCAACATGAGCGGCGACGGATGCTTGTGACAGCCAACCTTGAGGCTGCCCTCGTGCAATACGCCACGGCAGCCAACGGAGGTCTTTGGGCCAACGATGCCTTCCGAGAGCAGTGCCAACGCCTGCGCTACCTTAAAAGTCGAGCCGGGAGCGTAGGCCGTTGCGATGGCCAAGTCGATGTCAGGGCCGTTCGGAGAGTTGGTTACCAGACAGAGAAGCTCACCCGTCGCAGGGTCTTCTGCCACAATACTCCCCGTCTTTCCTTTGAGAAGCTCCTGTCCGAGCTGCTGGAGATAAGGAACAAGTGTCTGCTGCGGCTCCGCCGTATCTTGCCTTGTGGCTGTCGTTTTCTTAGTTTCCTTCCTCGCAAGTGTCTGCTGTTCGGGATAGATGCGTTCCATCTCGCCGTGATATTCCTGTGCATTGGCGGTCGTGACGATGGCCAGCAGTGCCGTCACCAGCCACAAAATAGTTTTTCTCATCAGGTCAGTCGTTTGATTTGAACGGCAAAATTACGAAATATTCTCCGAACCATCACCCATTTGAAACTTATTAACTTCACTATCTCCCGTCAGCCATTGTTGTGCCATTCCTGCCATTTTGTCGGGAAAAATATCGTATCGGATAAAAAAATCAATCTTTTTTCGAAGAATACTTGCCAATCAATAATTATTTTATATCTTTGCAATCAGTAAAGTAATAACCTTATAATAATTTATTATTAACATTTAAACAATTTTTGATTTATGAAAAAACTTTTACTCTTAGCCATCGTAGCTATCTTCAGCCTTGGAGCATCTGCTCAGGAACTCAAACCAATCAAGGACGCTCCAGCAGGAACGATCAAGGTTTACAAACGTTCTGGTGTTGCGACATACCCAATGAAAAACCCGAAAACGGGGAAGTATGAAGCGACTATCGCCAACCAAGACACCTTGCCGGAGATGAAAGTCGTGTTCACTGCTGACAATCAGGTCTATATTCAGAACCCAGTATCAACATGGCCGATTGGTTCTTGGGTAAAAGGAACTAAATCTGGCAACACAATCACCATACCAGGCGGTCAGTGTATCGGTGTAAGCAAGGACGGATCATGGGGTGTAATGGTAGCAATGATGAAGCAAACAGACAAAGGTGTTGTCATTGACGAGTCGCTCCCTAACATTATCTACACCGTCGATGGAGACAACATCAAGTTGGAGAACACGGCTACCGATCCGAAAATCATCGGTTTGGGTGTTTATTACTCTGATGACAAGTCTTGGACGGGTAGGCTTGACGTTTCGTCAATGTACACATTCGACCCTGAAGCAACTGCTGCCGGCATTGAGACTGTGGCTACCGAGGGCAACGAGGGTGAGATTTCAAACGTTCAGTACTTCGACCTCACTGGCAAGCGTATTGAAAAGGCTGCCAAGGGCGTAGTTGTCAAGAAGATTGAATACAAGGACGGCTCTGTGAAAGCTGAGAAGTTCATTGCCAAATAAGCAACAATAAAGATACAAAGGAATTGGTATTCGCCATCGGCGACCGACTGAAGGCTGCCCGAAAGCATACTGAATCCGAATCATAAAAAGAGTGCATCTCGATGAAGATGCACTCTTTTTTTATCTCTTTCCGTCCCATCTGACGGGCGGCACGACAGCCATCGGCATGGCATTGCCCAGCTCCGGCGCAAGGACGAAAGCCGATGGGCTATTCAAAGTAGTAGAGGAAGGTGGCGATACCCTCGATGGCGGGCTTGCGTTCTCCCTCAATCTCAATTTGAAACTTGATGCCTGCCTTGCAGATGCCGCGCAGATTGTCGATGCTTGCCAGACTTGCCACCAGCCGAACACGCGCACCGGCGGGCACAGGACGCCCGAAACGCATCTGGTCCATGCCGTAGTTGACCATCATCTTTAGGTTGTTCACCTCGATTATCTCACCCCACATGTGCGGCAGCAGCGACAGCGTGAGGTATCCGTGAGCTATCGTGCTCTTGTAGGGGCTCTCTGCGGCTGCCCGTTCTGTGTCAACGTGAATCCATTGGTGGTCGAGCGTGGCGTCAGCAAACTGGTTGATGCGTTCTTGACTGACGGTAAGCCACTCGCTCTCACCGAGCTTCTCGCCCAATCGGGCTGCCAGCTCGTCGTAACTGTTTACGATAAGTTTTCCCATTTTTAGTGTTTGATTTTCTGAATGATGTGGCAAAGATACTAAAAAAGTGCGTAACGGGAAAGCCTACGCCCACAGAAAAGACTTCAGCCGCAAGCGGTCAGCAGACGGCAAGTTCTCCATCAGAAGATGGAAAGGCTGCTTCCTGACAGGCTCTTACGGCCGAATTGGGTTCGATGGGCCTCGCTTGAGGGAGCGGAGAATGAGAAATGGGGAACGAAACAATAAATGAAAAAAGCGATGGCCTTCACAGGCGATCGCTTCGTAAAATCTTCAAATCGGTATTAGTCATTTAAGGTAAAAGATTGTTTTTAGGATAACGAATACAAAGATAGTAAATTCTTTCGTTACGACCAAATAATATAGGAACTTTTTTATATTATTCTCAACGTGTACGAACACACGAAAGACCAGCCGAAGGTTATCCTCTCGTTATGTTGTTTCGGGCTGCTGGCGATGTGGTGTCCGTACCATTGCTCCGCACCGCCCGACGGTTGAGCCTGCGACAGGAAAGCGGTCGCAAGTCGTTCTCAATCCACAGGAAATCAGCACAAAAGCTTTCACACGACAAAAGCATAGGTTTTACCGTGCGATAGGTGAGCTTTCACTCGACGAAAGGTCAGCTATTGCCGTGCGGGGCTTTTTCGTTCTGCCGCAAAGGGGCTCCGTACCGTGAGAGAAAGGGTGTGGCATCGCCATCCGACGCAAAAGCCGGAACAGCACATCGGCTATCCCGGCTTCCGTCATCGGCCCGTCGTTTGCACGGCCATGAGTCGCCCCACAATCGGCGACATGAGGCTTTCGGCTTATCGGAGCTTACCCTTCACTTCCTCCAAAGCCTCCACCCAGTTGGTGTCGAGCGAGAACTGTGTCAGATAGTCCTCACGGTTGTAGTAGGCGAGCACCAGCTCCGCATCGTCGTCGTGGTAGAGCGGATGGTTGATGCTTGCATCTCTGAATATCTTTTTGATTCTGTTCTTTGCCTTTTCGTCGGCTGCCTTGGCGTATTCCTTGGTGAAGAGGTTCACGTAATCATACATAAAGTAGGCCATCGAGTCGAGTTGGTTGTTGAGATGCTTGATGGTCTCTTGCGACAACGGTGTCTCTTTCTCGACCGACAGTGCCGCGAGGGTCTTTGTTTGCAGGTATGAGATGGCATCGACCTTGAACGAGGCCACCTTCCTCAGTCCTGTATCCTCAGCCTTATTGGCTGCCACGGCATATGCACTCTTGTAAATCTGCTGATAAACACGGTCTTGTGCGTATGTGCCTGCTACGGCTACGAGGGCCAAGGCAATAGTCAAAACAATTTTTTTCATCTTCTTGTCTTTTTGAGTTCCTATTCTTCTGTAATGCTCTTTCTTGCGTATTGTTTCATCGTTATAACACGATTTTCGCTTGGTTATTGTGGTCTTGCGTTTTATTTGATGATGCGCGACTCGTTTTTCCTTGCGAAATCCTTCCACGAACTGAAGTGTCGGCCTTCGGCTTCGGGCTGACTCATCTGCATGAAATGGCAGTAGGCGGCACCCAGTGCGTCGGTGGCGTCCATGAATTGGGGCATTTGGTCGTCGCGGAGTTTCAGCAGCCGTTGCAGCATGCCAGCCACCTGTTCCTTCGAAGCTGAGCCGTTGCCCGTGATAGCCATCTTGATTTTCAACGGTGCGTACTCGTGTATGGGCACGTCGCGGTGTATGGCCGCTGCGATGGCTACTCCCTGTGCGCGTCCGAGCTTGAGCATCGACTGTATGTTCTTACCGAAGAAGGGGGCTTCGATGGCCATCTCGTCGGGCAGATATTCCTTGATGATGCCCGTCACGCGCTCGAATATCTTTCCGAGTCTCAGATACGGGTCCTTCTCCTTGCGCATGTCGATGACTCCCATCACCACCAACTCCGCCTTGTTGCCTGTCACACGGATGACGCCATATCCCATAACGTTGGTTCCAGGGTCAATGCCAAGGATGATTTTCGTGGGTTTCGGCGTTGGGTTGCTCATCGGTCCATGTAGGGATTGTGGGCCAGCTCGTAGCCGATGGTTGTCTGGTCGCCGTGTCCGGGGTAGATGATGGTCTGGTCGGGCAGCTGCGACAGCTCGCGGAGGCTGCTGATCATCTGGAACATATTTCCGCCGGGGAAGTCGGTTCGTCCGATACTGCCCTTGAAAAGGGTGTCGCCGGTGAAGGCAATGCCCTCCTCACGGCAATAGAGGGTCACCGAACCAGGTGTGTGTCCTGGTGTCGGGATGACGGTAAGCTCGTGATGGCCGAAGCGTATCTTCTCGTTGTCGTCGTAATAGCGGAACTTGGTGGGGAAATCGGTGTCGAGCTGCATGCCGAAGATGGCCGACGCCTGTTCCTTGAGTCCCTCTATGAGGTTGGAATCTCCGGCAGCGCACTCCGTTGTCAGCCCATAGGCTTCGGCTACGGTGGCGATGCCGAACTGGTGGTCGAGGTGTCCGTGCGTGCTGATGAGCCTAACGGGTTTCAGTTGGTTGTCGGCGATATAGTCGGCGAGGGCCTGATGGTCCTCCTTATAGAATGCTCCGCAGTCGATGATGGCGCATTCGAGTGTGTCGTCGCTCACCACATAGCAGTTCTCCTGCAGTTGATTGCATACAAATCTTTTTACCTTTATCATTTCTTTCTCCTTTTCTGTGTGCCCCACTGGGGCGTTAATGTTACGTGTCGGTGGTCCTTCGGCATCACCGTAGTGGCGGTTCTGACGGTCGGCTATACTGGTACGTAGATGAGATTCTTGGTCTTGAACCACTCCTCATCGAACCATTGCGACAGCTCTTCCACCATGGCTATCTTGCGATAGGGCCGCACCTCCTCCTGCAAGTCGCCCCCTTTGAGCACGATGACTCCGTTCTCAAGGGCGTTGTGCTGATCATTGGCGACGTTTTTCCTCACTATCTTCATCAAATCGGGCAGCGGCATGACGGCGCGGGAGACGATAAAGTCGAACTTTCCTTTCTCTTCCTCTCCCCGTAGGTGCTGAGCCAGCACGTTTTCCAGTCCGATGGCGTGCGCCACCTCATTGGCCACGCGTATTTTCTTACCCGTTCCGTCGATGAGTTTGAAGTTGGCGTTGGGAAAAAGGATAGCCAGTGGTATGCCTGGGAAGCCTCCTCCCGTGCCGAAGTCGAGCACATTGGTGTCTTCTTTGAAGTCTATGAATTTGGCGATGGCCAGCGAATGCAGGATGTGATGTAGGTAAAGGTTGTCGATATCCTTGCGCGATATCACGTTAATCTTGGCATTCCATTCGCCGTAGAGCCCCTGCAGGGCCTCGAACTGGCTCATCTGCTTCTGCGACAGGTGTGGGAAGTATTTGCTGATGATGTCTGTCATTGCGTAGTTAGTGTCATTTCTCAAGTGTGACGCGCACCTCTTTCGGGTTGATTTCTCCGGCAGTGTAGATGAACGTCACTGAATCGTCGTACAATATGAAGTTCTCGGCTGGGTAAGGGTCGATCATTGCGAAGTAGCCCGCTCGCTGAAGGCTCGCCAGATTGTCGTCGTCGAGTCCGAGTTGGTCGGCCATTTGCTCGACGATGTCCTTGGTGAGCCGCTCCTTGTAGTCAGCCCCGAACTCGTCGGAGAGACGTGTCTGCCTGCCCGTCTCTGGGTCGAAGTTGTGCGCCAGCTGGTATCTGGAGGCCGCGTCTCCGGTCTTTATGTAGATGTCCGACAAGTAAACGAGCCGCTTTCCCCTACCGGGGATGATGCGGGTCTTGATGTTCAGCTCCCAATCAAGCTGACTTCTGGCCTTCTCACGGTCGTGAAGCCACTGCGCAAGCTCCGAGTACTCACGGGCATAGCGCTCCATTATCGTCCTGACGGCTGACTGCGGAACGAGTCGTTCGTAGCTGATGGCGAGGTAATTGGGCTGCAGCGTGCCCATTCGGAGCAGCGAATCGTTGACCGCAGCATACTTCTGGCCCTTCAAATAGGCAAAATCAATGTGGATACGGCACTGTGCGTCGCGGCGGAAGCTCACGACCGAGTCAGCCACCACATGACCGACGGGCACCGACAGGACCTTGGTCTTGCCGTGTCTGCTCCCGCATCCCACCACGATGAGCAACAGGAGGGCAAGCGACAAACCAGTGAAAAATTTCTTAAGCATATTATATTGGTGGCAAAGTTACGAAAAACTTTCGTAACTTTGCACGCTAATGAACAACAATTAGTAAAATGACAAGAGCTTGTTTATTTGATCTCGACGGCGTAATATTCGACACCGAACCGCAATACACGGTGTTCTGGCGACAGGTGGGTAGGAAATATCACCCTGAGATACCCGATTTCGAGTACCGAATCAAGGGGCAAACGCTGGCGCAAATCTACGAACGCTACTTCCACGGGCAACTGGAGAGGCAGGCGGAGATTACGAAAAAGCTCGACGACTATGAGATGTCGATGGACTACCGCTATGTTCCCGGAGCACGGGAATACATCGAGCGGCTACAGAAAAGGGGCATCAAGACCGCCGTTGTCACCAGTTCGAACCTCCCGAAGATGAACAACGTCTATCGGCACCACCCCGATTTCACGCAGTTGTTCGACAAAGTGTTCACGTCAGAGGACCTCACAGAAAGCAAACCGTCGCCCCACTGCTACCTGAAGGCCGCCGCCTACTTCAATCTCGACCCGAAAGAGTGCGTCGTCTTTGAGGATAGCTACAACGGTCTCAAAGCGGGCACGGCTGCAGGGGCACGGGTCATAGCACTGGCAACCACCAATCCTCTGGAGAAACTGAAGGAATACACATCGGAAATAATAAACGACTTCACAGAAATGATATAGAACAATGGGATATCTAACAACCGACAAGAAGAAAATCACTGCCAAAACGTTCATCGAAATGAAAGCCGCCGGGCAGAAAATAGCGCAGATGACAGCCTACGACTACACCACAGCGGCCATCCTCGACGCAGCAGGCATCGACAGCATACTCATCGGCGACTCCGCCTCAAACATCGTATGCGGAAACGACGACACACTGCCCATCACCCTTGAGCAGATGATTTACCACGCAAGGGCCGTGGCAAAGGCATGCCAACACTGCCTGACCGTCTGCGACATGCCATTCGGGAGCTACCAAGTGAGCAGCGAGGAAGGCATACGCAACGCCATAAGAATAGCCAAAGAGAGCGGAGTAGATGCCGTGAAGCTGGAGGGAGGCGAGGAGATTGCCGACACAGTGCGAGGCATCGTCAACGCAGGAATACCCGTAGTCGGACATCTCGGACTCACACCGCAGAGCATCCACAAGCTCGGAGGCTACGGACTGCAGGCCAAGGAGGAAACAGAGGCACTGAAACTCATGGCCGACGCAAGGGCACTCGACAAGGCTGGCGCATTCTGCATCGTGCTTGAGAAAGTGCCGGCAGAGCTGGCGGCACAGGTTACCAAAGTGGTCAAGGCGGCAACAATAGGCATCGGAGCGGGAAACGGCACCGACGGACAAGTGCTCGTCTATGCCGACGCACTCGGAATGAGCCACCGTTTCAGACCGAAGTTCCTACGCTATTTCGCCGACATGGAGAAATGCATGACCGAAGGCGTACAGGCCTACGTAGGAAGCGTCAGGGAAGGAACCTTCCCCAGTGACGAAGAATCATACTGAATCAAAGCAAACCCAACACGAAAATGAGGAGAATCATCATCGTCCTGATGCTCGTCGCAAGCCTAACGGCCAACGCTCAGCACAACGAACTGCGCGACTCGCTCAACCTCACCACAGCTGAGCTCGACCAACACCCTGATAGCATAGGACTGTTGCTCAAGTGCGCTGGATGGAAAGTCATGCTTGAGCAATGGCAGAGTGCCAAAAACGACTACGACCGTGTGCTGCGGCTCGAACCCGACAACCCATCGGCACTCTATTACAGGGCATACGTCAACGAAAGGCTCGGCAGATACAACTTTGCACGGCTCGACTACAACAATCTGCTCCGCATCGTGCCGGGAAACTTTGAGGCACAACTCGGCCTTGCACTACTCAACGAGAAGGACAAGCACTACACCGAGGCACTCGACGGCATCAACAGACTCATCGAACAATATCCCGACAACCCCATCGGCTATGCCGCACGAGGGGGAATCGAGGCCGAACGCAAGATGTTCATGCTCGCAGAGTACGACTTTACCGAAGCCATCGTGCGCAGTCCGGACAACCATGACTACATACTGCAAAGAATCGAAGTGTACATACAGCAGCGAAAATTCAGCCAAGCCAAACGCGACCTCGATCTACTCGTCAAGCGGGGTGTCAGCAGACCAGCCCTTAAGGATTTCTACGACCGACTGAAATGAGCCGCACCGCTCACCCCTCCCACCCCAATACCGCACCACGACAAGGGCGGCAAGGAGCGGAAAAGGAAAGGAGGACGAGGCATGGCGAGACAAAAGGAAAGCAAACGAAAGGTGGTTTGCAACCCACTGACAATCAGCACAAAAGAAAACAGAAAACGAAAGGTCAGCTATGACGTGCCAATAGCTGACCTTTTGCAACGTAAAAGCTCACCTTTCGCAACGTCATAGCTCAACCAACGAAGGACACGACGGCAGAAGCACAACACGAAAACTGAACTACCACCACCCGATAGGCCTAAACAAAATAGATGATGCACTGCCCGACAGCGTCCGACAACATCCCCATTATTAGGTATTTTTCCAACAAGTTCGCACCAAAAACCATCATCTGCGCCTTTTTCTTCGTATCTTTGCAGAAAAAGAACAGCGTATGAGATTGTCTGAACTGAAAACAGGTGAGGCTGGTGTCATAACCAAGATTTCAGGACACGGAGGATTTAGAAAACGAATCATCGAGATGGGATTCATCAACGGCAAGGAGGTGAAAGTGCTACTCAATGCCCCCTTGCAAGACCCCGTGAAGTATCAGATCATGGGCTACGAGGTGAGCCTGCGCCGAAGCGAGGCCGACCTCATCGAAGTCATCGCCCTCAATGACAAGTCGCTGACCGAACGAAAGCCAACGGAACACAATCCTGCCATCGAACCCGACGCATCCGACCCCTACGAGCAACCGTTCTTGCCCAGTGAGCTCACCGACGCCGTCAACAGGCAACGCCATATCATCAACGTCGCTCTGGTGGGGAATCCCAACTGTGGCAAAACATCGCTCTTCAACTTCGCATCGGGCGCCCATGAGCGAGTGGGCAACTACTCAGGCGTGACCGTCGATGCCAAATACGGCCATACCGAGTTCGAGGGATATCACATAGAACTGGTCGATCTGCCAGGCACCTACAGCCTGTCGGCCTACAGTCCCGAAGAACTCTACGTCAGAAGGCAGCTCGTAGAAAAGACACCAGACATCGTCATCAACGTCATCGACACGTCGAACTTGGAGCGCAACCTCTATCTGACTACCCAACTCATCGACATGCACATACCCATGGTCTGCGCCTTCAACATGTACGACGAGACGGAGAAGCGCGGCGACCACATCGACTATAAGAAAATAGGACAATTACTCGGAGTGCCCATCATACCAACCGTATTCAGAGACGGAAGAGGACTTGACGATCTCCTCCGCGCCGTCATACAAAACTACGAGGGAAAAGAGGGCGACTACCCGAAATACAGACACATACACATCAACCACGGACACGAAATAGAGAACGGAATAGCCAGCATTCAGGAACACTTGAAGAAGGAACTCGACATCCGACAGAAATACTCCACACGATACCTCGCCATCAAACTGCTGGAGAACGACCATCAGGTAGAGCAGCTTGTGGCACAATTCCCCGACGCAAAAGAAATCATGCGACACCGCGACGATGCTGCACGGCGCGTAAAAGAAGAAACAGGACAGGACAGCGAGACTGCCATCATGGACGCCAAGTACGGATTCATCAACGGAGCACTGGCCGAAGCCGGATACACAACGGGCAAAAAGAAGGACACTTACCAGACAACGCACAAGATTGACAGCCTACTGACGAACAGGTACTTGGGTTTCCCCATCTTCTTCCTCATCCTCTACATCATGTTCACCACCACCTTCACGCTCGGAGAGTACCCAAAGAGCTGGATTGAAACAGGAGTGGCGTGGCTTGGCACAGCCGTGACGACCTATATCCCCGAAGGACCGGTGAAATCGATGCTCAACGAGGGCGTCATCGGTGGCGTAGGAGCCGTCATAGTCTTCCTTCCGCAAATACTGATACTCTACTTCTTCATATCGTTCATGGAGGACAGTGGCTACATGGCACGCGCAGCGTTCATCATGGACAAACTGATGCACAAGATAGGGCTCCACGGCAAGTCGTTCATACCACTCATCATGGGCTTCGGATGTAACGTCCCGGCCGTCATGTCCACACGGACCATCGAGAGTAAGCGCAGCCGAATCATCACCATGCTCATCCTTCCGATGATGAGTTGCTCGGCAAGACTGCCCATCTACATCATGATCATTGGCTCGTTCTTCGCCGCCCAGTACCGCACCCCTGTCATGCTGTCGCTCTATGTCATAGGCATCATGACGGGAATGGCCATCAGCTGGGTGTTCTCACGGTTCGTCATCAAGGGCGACGACACACCCTTCGTCATGGAACTGCCACCCTACCGGTTCCCCACGGCAAAGGCCATCGCACGCCATACGTGGGAGAAGGGAAAGCAATACCTGCGCAAAATGGGAGGCATCATCCTCGTGGCATCGATCATTGTCTGGGCACTGGGCTACTTTCCGCTTCCCGACGATCCACAGGCAACCACCTGCGAGCGACAGGAACAAAGCTACATCGGACGCATAGGCAAGGCCATGGAACCCGTCTTTGAGCCACAGGGATTCAATTGGAAACTCGACGTGGGACTGCTGGCTGGCATCGGGGCGAAGGAAATTGTGGCATCGACGCTGGGAGTGCTCTACTCAAACGACGAAACGGTAGCCGAAGTGACGGAAGACGAAAACTACGACAACGCAAAATACGAACTGTTGAGACGGCAGATGACACTCGACGTGGCTCGGCAGCACAACATCAGCATGGCCGAGGCAAGACCCGTGGCCACGCTCACGGCCTACGCATTCCTCATTTTCGTGCTCTTCTACTTCCCATGCGTGGCGGTAATAGCGGCCATCAAGGGCGAGACGGGAAGCTGGAAGTGGGCCATCTTCGCCGCCTGCTACACAACGGCACTGGCATGGCTGGCAAGTGCGGTCATCTTCCAAGTGGGAATGCTCCTCATAGGCTGACCTACTGACGGAAACCGGCCAACGGAGACACACTGAAGAATCGCTCACCGACAACAATATGACCATCTTCACAACCATCAGACGACTGCTCAAACGACACCGCCGACCGACATCGAAGAACGTGGCGCTCGTGCTTTCGGGCGGCGGAGCGAGGGGATATGCCCACATCGGCGCCATAGAGGTGCTGCAAGAGCGGGGCTACAACATCACGTCGGTGGCCGGAACATCGATGGGAGCGCTGGTGGGAGGCGCCTTCGCAAACGGAAAGCTCGGCGAGTTCAAAGTCATGGCGCTCGGACTGAACCGCAAGAAAATCATCAACATGATGGACATATCGATGGGACTCGACCATGTGGCCAACGGCGAGAAACTGCTGGCGGTCATGGGGCAGATGATTGGCAACGTCAGGATTGAGCAACTGCCCATCCCCTTCACCTGCTGCGCCTCCGACATCGTCAGCGGACGCGAGCGGGTGTTCACCAGCGGACCGCTGCAAACGGCCATACGGGCCTCCATCTCCATCCCCTGCTTCTTCAAGCCAGTGCGTGAGAACGGGCATATCGATGTCGATGGGAGCGTACACAACACCCTCCCACTCGACCGGGTTCACCGACGGCCGGGCGACTTGCTCGTGGCCGTGAACGTCAACGGGCCCGACAGCTGCCCTTACGATGCCTACCAGAAGAAAAAGCAAAGCAGCGACGGCGTGTTCGGCACCATCCGCGCCAAGTTGCCTTTCCACAAGGTACAGTTCTCCGAGAACTACATGAGCATGGCGCTGCGGGTGGCCAACCTTACCATACAGGCCAACACGCAACTGGCCATCCGACTGACGCCGCCTGACATCTGCGCCGAGATTCCGATGGACCTTTACGGTCTGTTCGACTTTGAGAAGGCACAAGAGCTCATTGAGGTCGGCCGACAGGAAATGACCCGTCAGCTCGACTTATACGAGGCAAGCGAAAAATAATCTGCCGACTTCCGAGACACATTCGTAACCATCTGCTGTTCAGCATGATAGCCATCTACTGGCAATAGGTAAGCTTTCATCGTGCAATAGGTGAGCTTTTATCGTGCGAAAGATGAGCTTTCAGCCAACCATCGGTGAGCTTCGGCCGACGGAGGATGGCATTCGCACCCATCATGCCACAGACAACAGAGGCGCCCACTCGATGAACGGAAAACAAAAACGCACCAAAGCCATCAGCTTGGGTGCGTTTTTTGTATGTTGTATCATTTCGTCCGCCTCGCCGTGCTTGCGCCACGGGAGGGCGACCGGCGAGCATCAGCCGTTCATTGAGAGCAGGAACTCGTCGTTGTCCTTGGTGTGCAGCATGCGGTCGTGGATGGAATTCATGGCCTCCATTGAGTTCATGTCGGCAATGTACTTGCGCAGTATCCACATGCGGTCGAGCGTTGTCTTGTCTTGCAACAAGTCGTCGCGTCGCGTGCTCGAAGCCACGAGGTTGACAGACGGGAAGATGCGCTTGTTGCTCAGTGAGCGGTCGAGCTGCAGTTCCATGTTTCCCGTACCCTTGAACTCCTCGAAGATGACCTCGTCCATCTTCGACCCAGTGTCGATGAGTGCGGTGGCGATGATGGTGAGCGAGCCTCCGCCCTCGATGTTGCGTGCCGCTCCGAAGAAACGCTTGGGCTTCTGCAGTGCGTTGGCATCGACACCACCCGTCAACACCTTTCCCGATGCTGGCGCTACCGTATTGTAGGCGCGTGCCAGACGGGTTATCGAGTCGAGGAAGATGACTACATCGTGGCCGCATTCCACCATTCGCTTTGCCTTCTCAAGCACAATGCCCGCAATTTTGACATGTCGCTCAGCGGGTTCGTCGAAGGTCGATGCGATGACCTCTGCGTTGACGGTGCGTGCCATGTCGGTGACTTCCTCCGGTCGCTCGTCGATGAGCAGCATCATGAGGTATGCTTCCGGGTTGTTGGCTGCTATGGCGTTGGCAATATCCTTCATCAAAATGGTCTTACCGGTCTTTGGCTGTGCCACGATGAGTGCTCGCTGTCCCTTTCCTATCGGCGAGAAGAGATCGACGATGCGTGTCGATAGGTTGGTCGTCTTTGGATCGCCGCAGAGTGTGAACTTCTCTTCGGGGAAGAGAGGGGTGAGGTGTTCAAACGCCACTCGGTCGCGCACTTCGGCCGGCATGCGACCGTTGATTTTGTCGATGCTGGTCAGTGGGAAGTATTTCTCTCCCTCGTGTGGCGGTCTGACGTGGCATTCCACCACGTCGCCAGTCTTGAGTCCGAAGAGCTTCACTTGGCTGGCGGCCACATAGACGTCGTCGGGCGACGACAGATAGTTGTAGTCGCTGGAGCGGAGGAATCCGTATCCGTCGGGCATTACCTCAAGTACGCCGTTGGCTGTGACGATGTCCGCGAAGTCGAACTTGGCGGTCTCAGGCTGCGGTCCCTGACAGAACGTTGGCTGGTTCTGAGCTGCTGGCCCTGTTGGGCGGTCGAACATATCGTAGCTGGGCACTGCTCCTTGGTCCTCGATGGGGATATCGACGACGGTAATGAAGTCGGTGCCGTCGCCTGGGTCACCTTCCCACACGCCGTCGATGGCTGGAACGTTGGCCTCTTCTTTGTTCTGCTCGTTGTGAGCACTGACTTTGGCTTGCAACTGTGCAATGAGTTCGCTGTTTTCGGTCTGCTCCACTGGTGCGTTGGACTGTGCAAACTCTGCCTCTGGTATGATGTCGTCTTTCTTTGTCTCCTTTTTCTTCTCCTCTTCGCTGGGTGTTTCGGGCTTCTTTGCCACCTTCTCAGCCTTCTTTGCCGCCGTTTCAGCCTTCTTTGGCTCGTCGGTGGTTTCTTTAGCGGGCTGTTTTTCAGGCATATCTTTGAACAATGCCGGCTGGGTAGTTCCCGTTGGCTTGTTCTTCTGTACGTCGAAGTTCTCGCCTTCCTTACCGCGCACGGAATAGACTCTGTCGGTTTCCTTGCGTGCGATACGCGTTCTCTTGCGTTTGGTTGTTCCAAGTGGGTGTGTTGCACCGGCATCTACGGCCTGTCTGTCCAATATCGCATAGATGATAGACTCCTTGTCATCGCTTTTTTTGTATTCAGCGCCAAGTTCATTTGCGATATTCTCCAACTCGGAAATATCCTTGTTTAATAGTTCTTCTTTACTTAACATAAACTAATATGTATGCGAAATTTTTAATTGTGAGAGATAAAGTTTCCAGAACAGAAACCTTACGTGTTTTTAAATCTTGTGCAAAGGTAACTGTTTTTTTTGTTTCTGCAAATCTTTCTTGTTCTTTTTTTAAGCGAGTTCTGCCAATTCGAGCCACCGCATTTCCTTTTCGTCGAGTTCTTGCTTGATTTTCGGCAGTAGTTTGCTCATCTCCGTCAGCTCGTCGATGGCGAGTTGTCCTGAGCATAGTGCCTCCTCGATGGCCTTCACCTTAGCCTCTGTCTGCTGTATGTCGGCTGTGAGCTGCTCATACTCTCGTTTTTCCTTGTAGCTCATGCGCCTTCGGGTGTCGTTGTGATAGTCCTTGTTGGCGGCTGGTTTCTTCTCCTTCGGCTTTGGGGCAGCTTCCTCGTCCTTGCTCCTGAGCGTCTGGTAGTCGCGGAACTGCGTATAGTTGCCGGGGAAGTCCTTTATCTGTCCGTTGCCTTTGAAAACGAGCAGGTGATCGACCACTTTGTCCATGAAATAGCGGTCGTGCGATACGACGATGACGCAGCCGGGGAAGTCTTGCAGGTATTCTTCGAGAATCTGCAGCGTCTGAATGTCGAGGTCGTTGGTGGGCTCGTCGAGTATGAGGAAGTTGGGATTTCTCATGAGCACTGTGCACAGGTAGAGCTTGCGCTTTTCTCCGCCTGAGAGTTTGCTGACGTAGTTGTGCTGTTCGCTGGGCGAGAAGAGGAAGTGGTTGAGGAATTGCGACGCGCTCATGTGCCGGCCGCCTCCGAGGTCGATATAGTCGGCGATGTCGGTGATGATGTCTATCACCTTCTGGTCGTCGCGGAAGCGGAGTCCTTCCTGTGAGAAGTAGCCGAAGTTGACGGTCTCTCCGATGTCGAACTTTCCGCTGTCGGGTGGCACGAGGCCAAGGAGCATCTTGACGAAGGTTGACTTTCCTGTGCCGTTGTTGCCCACAATGCCCATCTTCTCGAAGCGCGCGAAGTTATAGTAGAAGTCTTTGAGGATGACTTTGTCGTCGAATGCCTTTGACACATACTGGCACTCGAATATCTTACTTCCGATATAGACGTTCGATGCCTTGAGTCTGATTTGGCGGTCCTCGATGCGTTGGTGTGCCTTTGCCTGCAACTCGTAGAAGGCTTCCTCACGGTAGCGTGCCTTGTGGCTTCGTGCCTGCGGCATTCTCCTCATCCACTCCAGTTCGGTACGGTAGAGATTGTTGGCCCTTGCTATCTCTGCCCTTGTGTTGTTGATGCGCTCCTGCCGTTTCTCAAGGTAGTAGGCGTAGTTGCCCCGGTAGGTATAGATGGTGTGGTCGTCGAGTTCGAGGATGAGATTGCACACGTTGTCGAGGAAATAGCGGTCGTGTGTCACCATGAGCAGTGTCTTGTTGCCGCGCGAGAGGAATCCCTCCAGCCATTCTATCATCTCCAAATCGAGGTGGTTGGTGGGCTCGTCGAGTATGAGCAGGTCGGGTTCGAGGATGAGCACGTTAGCCAGTGCCACCCGTTTCTGCTGTCCTCCGCTGAGCTGGCTCATGGGTTGTTCGAGGTCGGCTATCTTGAGGGTGGTCAGTATCTGCTTGGCCTTCAGCACTCGCTCAGGGTCGCCCTCATGGTTGAAGCACGCATCGAGCACGGAGTCTTCAGGATTGAACTTCGGACTCTGCTCAAGGCATGCCACCCGCAGGTCGTTGCGGTAGATAATGGTGCCCGACTCGTAGCCTTCCTTTCCTGTCAGGATGGACAGAAGGGTCGATTTTCCGGTTCCGTTCTGTGCGATGAGCCCCACGCGCTGGCCTTCGGCTATGGAGAACGATATATCTTCGAAGAGCACTTGTGAGCCGAAGCGTTTGGAAAGTTTCTGAACGTCTAAATAAGGTATCTGGGCCATGTGATTAATCAGGGTGATTCCGCCCTCCTGTGACGGGTCGGCGGAATGTTGTTGGGTTGACTTGATGTGTGGTTTGCCGTGCGGCGCTATTATATAAGGTGACGAAGGGGGTTACTTGGCGTCTTGATTCTCGATGCCTTGGATGATTTCTTCGATGTAGTCGAGCACCTCCTCACGGCCTGTCTTGTCCTCCGACGACGTGATGAAGTAAGGAGGCAGCTCCGCCCACCTGTCCTCCAGCTTCTTCATCCACTGCAGGGCATTGCTCTTGGCACGACCTCCCGACAGCTTGTCGGCCTTGGTGAAGATGATGGAGAAAGGCACGTTGCTCTCGCCCAGCCAGTCGATGAACTCGCGATCGATGAGCTGCTGATCGTGACGGATGTCGATAAGCACAAAGAGGTTGGCCAGCTGCCGGCGCTGCAACACGTATTGCGCTATCATCTGCTCAAGTTTGTTTCGCATGGTCTTGGAAGTCGTCGCATAGCCGTAGCCGGGAAGGTCAACCAGATACCACTCGTTGTTGATGATGAAGTGGTTGATGAGCAACGTCTTGCCGGGCTTGGCCGACGTCTTGGCCAGTCCCTTGTGGTTGCAGAGCATATTGATGAGACTCGACTTGCCAACGTTGGAGCGACCGATGAAGGCAAACTCTAACTTATTGTCCTCCGGACAACGGACCACGCTCGGCGACGAGATGCTGAACTCTGATTTCTTGATGATCATATTTCGGAATTTTGGAGTGTCTGACGGCGACGGCCACATTATATTAATGTATTGCAAAACGGACGGCCGCTTGCAAATCAGCTGCAAACTTACACAAAATAATCGACTTTCGGCCACGTTGCAGAAAGTTTTTTCGGATGAATCAGATAATTTCCCTCCCGAATTTCGTGCTTCCGACAGAGCCGTAAACGCATGGAAAGCAAGGCACGGGCTACTTCGCCAAAGTCACCCGCTGCCCGTAGCTCACCTTTCACTCAACAATAGGTGAGGTTTCGCCAGCCAATAGGTGAGCTTTCGCACGGCGAAAGATGACCTTTCGGAACTGGCCCTCGGAGGAACGATGGAAAAAGCACGACAACAACCCTACTCCATCGCAAATCCGACAGCAGCTGCGGATGGCGAAAAACCGTTCGGAAACAAATCGGAAGGAAATCGGAAGGAAATCGACAAAAAAAATCGGCATTTACTTGCACGTATAAAAAATTATCATTACTTTTGCACCCGCTTACGAAAAAAGTAAGGGCGTTTAGCTCAGCTGGTTTAGAGCATCTGCCTTACAAGCAGAGGGTCGGCGGTTCGAATCCGTCAACGCCCACCAAAGGGTAGTTTCCAGAGTGGCCAAATGGGGCAGACTGTAAATCTGCTGCTTCTAGCTTCGGTGGTTCGAATCCATCACTACCCACTCTCCCAAAGCCGAATCACAACCGTGGTGCGGCTTTTTTTATCCCCCATCAGCCATCAGCTCATTCCTCATGCCGGAAACGGCTGACACCGCACCGCCACAACTCAAAAAATCGGGCGAAAACAAACGCAAACAGAAAACTTATCCTTATCTTTGCACGTGATATGAAAGTCGTCATCACACTCGGTTCAAACACCTGTCAGCAGGCCAACATCAACAAAGCCAAGGAATTGCTGCGCCAACAGTTCGACGGAATCCGCTTCTCCGACGAGGAATGGACCGACCCCGTGGGCGTCGTCTCCGACCGATACCTCAACTGCATCGGACACCTCGACACACGACTCTCACTCGACGCACTGAAAACCACGCTCAAAGAAGTGGAGAGACTCATGGGCGACTCACACGAGAACCACCAAAGGGGTACCGTCATCATCGACATCGACATCATCCGATACGGCGAACGCAAAATAAAGGACATCATCTGGCGCACCATCGCCACGCTCCTCATCGCCACGGCATCGCTCCTGCCGGCACAGGCACAGCCGTCGGACCCCGACCCCGTACAGCTCGACAAGGCAATAGCGTACTTCACATCGGCCAAATACCACGAGGCGCTGCTCATCTTCCAACGGCTCGACAAGCGATACAAACTCAACGACCGCTTCAGGGCCTACATCGGACTGTGCTACTACTACGAATGGGACTACAAAAGCGCCGCACAATACCTCGATGAAGTCATCCCGCGACTCGGAATGCTCGCCCCCCACGAACGCTCGGTCTATTACTTCGCCGCCGCCGAGAGCCATTTCAACCTGAAACGCTATCCTGCCGCCATTACCCACTACGAGAAGGCACTCGAAGTATGCTACGACAACGAGAAAGGCGACATCTACTACCGACTCGGACTCTGCCACATGTTCGCCCAAAACTGGCAGAAGGCCATCGACAACTACGCTCTCGCCGAACAATTCTACCGCCGTCACCGCAACACCGACGACCTCAAGGCGAGGCTCGCTCAGCTACAGCGCATGAAAGCTGGCTGCCAGGCCCGAATCGACGAGCAGACACGCGCCGACAGCAGCACGACGGCCAAGGCAAAGACCGACAGCACCGTCACCGTGGCAAGTCCGACAACACCTCAAAACACCCCCAGACAGGCGCCACCCGTCGATGACAACCCCCAGAAAGAGAAGCAAAAACAGAAAGACACAGCACCCATCAACCTTGAAGACCTCTACCGAAACAAGATTGATGTGGAACAATAGTCCGTCCACAGCACAACGGCGACAAAGCCACGGCAAGGGAAAGAAAACCCGACAATCAGGAACGAATGTGAAAAAAGTTGACAATAAATTTCAATATATGAGAGAAATTAAGTAATTTTGCCACGCTGAAGCAACTGTCAACAAAGCCACGCCAAGACCGGCACAAAGCCATCGGCCCGCAAATCCCCACACGACGCTACCAGACAGCAGACGGGAAACGGCGCAGAAAGACAGACACGTTCAACCGCAAATAATAAAACAAAAGACATAAAAATGGCAAAGAAAAAAGCAGAGGGCACTTACGAAGAGACCCTTAACAGTTCAGAGGCCTTCTTCATGAAGTACAAGAAGCCCATTCTCATCGCACTCGCAGCGATTATCCTCATCATCGCAGGCATCATCATCTACAAAAACTTCATCTCAGGCCCACGGGAGGAAAAAGCAAGCACAGAACTGGCAAAGAGCCAGACACTCTTCAACACACAGAAGTACAGCGAGGCACTCAAGGGATTCCAGAAAATACAAGCCGACTACAGCGGAACCGATGCGGGAAACCTCGCCAACCTCTACGTGGGACTTTGCTATGCACACCAGCAGAAGCCAGACTGGGCAAAGGCATTGGAGAACATACAGAAATACAGCACGTCGGACGACCAGATCATCAGCCCGGCATCGCAGATGGCTCTCGGAGACATCTACGCCAACAACAACCAGTATGACAAGGCGGTAGAATCGTTCAAGAAAGCCGCTGAGATGGCCAACGCACAGGCATTCGACAAGACCAGCATGAGCATTGCCCCACTCGCACTCAAGAAAGCAGGCATATTGCTCGAAAGCCAAGGCAAGAAAGAAGAGGCACTCGCCATCTACAAGGACATCAAGAAAACCTATGTCAACTCCCCTGCTTATCAGGAAATGGACAAGTACATAGAAAGGGCGAGCAACTAAGCACAATGGCAACAGCACTTCACAACCTATCAGAATACGACTCGAACAGCATTCCCGACGCAAGCAACATGTGTTTCGGGATTGTTGTTTCGGAATGGAATCCCGAAGTCACGGGAGCGCTGCTCGACGGGGCAGTAAAAACACTCGAAAAGCACGGCGCAATTCCTGAAAACATCCACGTCAAGACAGTGCCGGGGAGCTTTGAGCTCGTCTATGGCGCCCATCAGATGACCCTCAACGGAGGTTACGACGCCATTATCATACTCGGAAGCGTCATCAGAGGAGAGACCCCACACTTCGACTACATCTGTCAGGGAGTCACCTACGGCATCTCACGCATCAACGCAACGAGCGAAATTCCAGTCATCTACGGCCTGCTGACCACCAACGACCTGCAACAGGCCAAGGACAGAAGCGGAGGCAGACTCGGAAACAAAGGCGACGAATGCGCCATCGTAGCCATAAAAATGGCCAAATTCTAAACCGAAGGACAGGCTGACAACAGCCAAGAGCCTGACAATCAAGGACTACCGCACAAAACAAGGACGGCTATCGCCACCCCAAAAGACCGCCAACCGACTGGCGCACACAAGCCACGGACAGACGGAGCTGGCACGACGAAAGGGCGACAAACAGCAAAACAGACAGCAAGACGAGATTTATGAAACTGCAACAATACTTCCAGGCATACGACTTCGAGGAGATTTACCCACACATCGGACTGATGTTCCCGAAGGCACGCCACTTGCGCGCCCAGTTCCAACATGCTTACGAGCTGCTGCTCGACATCAAACCCACCCCATCGAAGAAGTACATACTGTACCAACTCATGGAAGATCCCGACACAAACGAGATGTTCTACGGATCAGACGACAGCAATTTCAAGGGTCCTTGGGACGTACTACTGGGCAAAGAACTGCGAAAAGGTCCATCGGTCGATCTCACCGATGCGGAGATGGTGGCCAACTGCCTGCTCAACACCGTGCTCATAGGCCGGCATCCCAAAGACTTCAACAAGGACTTCGAAGACATCACACGGTAGAACATCCCACACACACACCTCTCATCACAACCCTCATTCTCACCACTCATCAGGCACAAGGACATGCCTGACCACCGTCGTTCTGCCAGCGCACGAGCGACCGCATCGGCATAGCTGACCTTTCACCTTCCGAAACCTCACCTTTCTTCCTCCGAAACCTCACCTTTCATGGTACTGTCCTATAAAAGTGTGTAAGCTTCTTTTTTCTTATCTTTGTATTTATAC
>OASD01000056.1_pt1 | contig 83077 bp, 70 predicted proteins | sample 1475531 | NCBI WGS metagenome assembly OASD01 (sample SAMEA3360668, study PRJEB22359) | human gut metagenome | biome: ENVO:urban biome; feature: ENVO:human-associated habitat; material: ENVO:feces | place: Bangladesh | collected 2011
AGGTGTTATCCAATACCATTTGCTGGTTGTAAGTCGAGTTCTTGAGGGATGACTATTTAGCATCAAAAATGAAACACAATACGAGCTGTTCACTATTCATTCAACGCTTCAATTTCAGGAAAGCTCATCTATAACAAAATGAAAGCTGACCTTTTGCAGACTCAATGGCTACAAAACAGTCTGCAAAACCTCACCTTTTGGAAACCCTTTGTTATCATACTGAAAATAAACACATTACAGGATAAGATACTGTCCCCAAAAGTATAGCCATTCGGTAAGTATGGTTCGAGAAGAGCCTGAACATGACATTAAATAAAAAAGTGTAAATGGAGATATTTAGTTTCTATACTGACGGCAGCATAAAAAGTGACGGAATATTGTAAAAATAGAACGTATAAAACTAATCTTATTTGTAGTATGAAACAGTTTACTTTACATTCTCAAAAAATAGCTATCTCATTCTTTTCGTTACCTTTCCGTCTGGAGTTAATTTTACTTCTATCAGATAGTTAGATGATGCATCTGGAATGCCTATATTCACATCAAAAAACAGCGCATTCTTATCTGCATGATTGAACTCAAATTTACGTAAAATGCTATTATTTAGAAATTTACTTCCGATCAAAGACTCAAACTCTTGCTTTCGGAATTGATGAGAATAGACCAGCTTTCCACCCGTTGACACGTTTAGTTCAGCAACATTATCCAAATACACATTATCAACACCTATTCCCAAATCACTGAATGTTGATTTGATGATTCTATCGGAAGATGTAGAAACAGAAATACGGCAATCATAATATCCAGTATCAGTTCTGACTATTGTGTCTGATTTTTGTTTCTGAAACGTATTCACGGCGTAAACATGATAATCAAAGTCTGATTTCAACAGTTTATTGTCTGATTTTACCAGCCTAACTTCATCGCCGTTTTCATTTACGAACTTTAATAGATAATTGGATTGTTTGGTAATTTTATATGTGTAAATATCGGAACATTTTAGATACAAAGAGTCGTTATATATCCAAAATTTAGCTGGCATACTGGCTGAGTCAGGATAAAAAATACTGTCACCTTTTACTAAAAGTGCGGCAATTCCCTCACTATCGGTCCATATACCCTGCAACATTTTTTTTGCTTCCTTGTCTTCCCTAACAATAAGAGCCTCTTTATCTTTAGTGTTACAACTACAGATAGAAAGCAAAATCCCCAAAACAATGTGCCAATGTTTCATATCAAAAATATATCAGAGACAGTTTTTTATTAAAATAGGATGGCTTCTTTGAATGAATGTGCCCGTTTTTTATCTTTTTCTGATAATAGAATGTCTCTAAAATCAATTGGCCATTTGATTCCGATAGTTTCATCATCCCACCTGATACTAGCCTCACTTTGTGGGGCATATACGTTATCAACTTTATATGTGAATATCGCCTCGTCAGACAACACTAAAAAGCCGTGGGCAAAACCCCGCGGAATGAAAAGTTGTTTTTTATTCTCCTCAGTTAATTCCACCATTACATATTTTCCACACGTAGGCGAATCCTTTCTAAGGTCAACCGCAACATCCACTACCCTACCTTTAATGACACGGACCAACTTCGCTTGTGAAGTTTCTCCTTTCTGATAGTGAAGTCCACGCAAGACACCGTAACTTGATTTCGATTCGTTATCTTGGATAAACTCAACATGATGTCCTACTTGGTCATCAAATTCTTTTTGTTTCCAAGCCTCAAAGAAGTAACCACGCTGATCATTAAACACTTTAGGTTTCAATATCAATACACCTTCAATTTCTGTGTTTTTATATTCCATTTACCCTTAAATTAGTTATCATGGCAAAGTTATAAAATAATCTTGAATCAAAAAAATGATTATGGGCAATTTATTGAAATGATATACTTTTATCATTTTTGTCTTGGTATTTAGGATGAAATTTGTTAAATTTGCAATCATGATGAGAATCAACCGCCATATAGAAATCTTATTATTGGACAATGACTGTGTTATTGTTCCAGGTCTTGGTGGTTTCGTCGCACATAATATTGAAGCCTATTACGATGGTAATGATGCTCTCTTCCTTCCCCCATGCAGAACTATAGGCTTTAACCCCGCTTTGAAGATTAATGACTCTTTGTTGGCACAATCTTTTGTTGAGGCTTATGATATTGGTTATCCAGAGGCAATGCAACAAATAGAGGATGAGGTTGATAAGATTCTTTATCAAATTGAGGAATACGGCCAATATGAATTTTACGATCTTGGTGTGCTTAGTAGAAATCTTGACAATACGCTGATTTTTGAGCCTGTAAATAGTGGCATTCTGACTCCAAGATATTACGGACTGAGCAGTTATGAACTATGTGCACTAAATCAGCAAGAGAAAAAGCCCTTATCGACACCCAAACATAAAACTCCTATAGCTTCGGTCAACAAGCCCAAACTTGTTTATGTTGAAACTATACAAGGTACACAAGAGAAACATATCAGCATCAGCATAAAAGCATTGAGAGACGTCTCTTTAGCTGCGGCTTTCTTGCTTTTCATATTCATTGTAGGATTCACAAGTAAAAATCGAAATGGCATATTGGGGCAACAAACTGTCAAAAGTGGGATATTATGTGATATGATTAGTGGTGAAAAGCAGCTAAAACCTCTTGTTCCTGGCAAAAAGAAAGAGAATACAATAAGGAAAGCAACACCCCAACTGCCGATCCACTATTGGTCATTGGTTTTAGCAAGCCATGTGAAAGAGAAAAACGGCTTATCGTTTGTTGAAGATCTCCACAAGAAAGGATTCTCCAAAGCCCATATATACTATGATAAGGAAAGTATCAAGATACTCTATGGCTCTTATGAATCAGCACAAAAGGCGATAGACGAACTAAATTCTTTGAGGTCATATTCAGAATTTAGACAATCATGGGTTTTTGAGGTTGTTAAGAAGTAATTATGAAACGTGTCAAATGTCCCAAATGTGATAATTTTATCATGTTTGATGAAACCAAATATAAGTCTGGCCAACGCTTGGTATTTGAATGTAGTCAATGTGGCAAACAATTTGGAATACGAATTGGCGTTTCTAAATTAAGGAAAACCCAGAAGGAAGAAAACTCCACTACACCTCAGGATGTCGCCGAAAACCGATATGGTTGGTTGCAGGTTATTGAGAATGTTTTTCATTACAATCAAGCGATTCCACTTCAGTTAGGTGAGAATGTCATTGGACGCTACATGAAGGGAAATGTCATCAATTGTCCAATAGAGACAGTTGATCCAAGTATTGATATGACACATTGCTCTATCAGTGTAATGAAAGACAAATATGGCAAGTTAAAATACATACTGAAAGACGGTCCGTCATACACTGGTACTTTTGTGCAAAATGAGATTTTGGGAAATGCAGAGAGACGAATAATTCACGACGGTACATTATTTACCATTGGTGCAACAAGCATTATACTACATACGCCTGAAAACGAGGATTGACACTTTTATTGGGATTACAATAATCGATAATAGCCTGCCTTCAAGCACCTTGTGTTTTGTCTATGTATGTGATTTCAGAGACGGTTTGGTAAAGGGTAATAATCAAAGTTTAATTTTCTTTTTCTTACCTATACTCTCATTACTCATTCTATCAACAGCAGTTACAATATACGTATATTTTGTATCACCATCCTTATAATTGAGTTTGAGAATATTATCTGAAGTAATTGCTACAATCTTTGAAACGTCGTTCGTATCAATATGATCATCGGGAGCAAATCCATAAATCACGTACTTGTAGGCTTGATCTTTCCAATCCTTAGCCTTAGGCGCTTTCCATGTAAGATAATACCCATCTGCATACCATTTAGCCTTCACGGAACGTGGCTTTTTGGGGGCTTTGTCGTCAATAAATGACATAAGCGGTTGCAGAGCGGGGTAACGCCAATAATTAGTGCGAAGCACGGCTGCATAATTGCCAGGATTATCAACTACCGATGCTGCATACCACAGAACTGTGCCTTGAACATTCTCTGATTGCTGATGCAGACGATGTTTAGCTGGTAATTGATGGGATTTCGGATTTTGAGGATCAGCGTTCTTTACTGTCCTAAGAACGTCTTCACCGATATATAAAGGACGATTGCTCGCATAGCGATTCCACCAATTTATGAGCTCCTTATAATCAGCAGCCTTATTACCAATTTCCCAATAGATTTGTGGAACACAATAGTCCACCCATCCATTGTTTACCCATTTCAAGACATCAGCATATAAGTCATCATAATTTTGCAGACCAGATGTCTTACTTCCAATATTTGGGGCATTCTTGGCATTGCGATATATACCAAAAGGCGACACTCCAAATTTCACCCATGGCTTGATACGATGAATTGTCTCAGATAACTTTTTGATGAATCTATCAACATTATCTCTGCGCCAATCCTGGATATTGCCAAATCCCCCTCCATACAAGCTAAATTCCCTGACATCGGGAATCTTCTTCCCTGCTACAGGATAAGGATAAAAATAATCATCGATATGGAAGCCGTCAATATCATACCGCTGCAAAATATCTTCAGCTATCTTGCAAATATAATCGCTGTTCTCTGATAGTCCCGGATTGAGAATATAGAGTCCATCGTATGCAAAAACTCTTTCAGGATGTTGGTTCACAACATGATTTTTCGTCAATTCGTTGGTCGTCTTTGTCTTAGCACGGTAGGGATTAATCCAAGCATGAAGTTCCATACCACGTTTATGGCATTGGTCAACCATCCATTGAAGTGGATCCCAATATGGAGTTGGAGCAACTCCCTGACGTCCAGTAAGAAACTTACTCCATGGCTCATACTTACTTGGATAGAGGGCATCGCACTCAGCACGCACTTGAAATATAATGGCATTAACTCCAATTTCCTGAAGTTCGTCTAATTGCCTTGTTAGTGTCTTTTGCATTTGTTCTGTTCCAATGCCTTGAAATTGCCCATTAACACATTGAATCCAAGCTCCTCTAAATTCTCTTTTAGGAGGATTGACCGAAAATGCATAATTGCCAAAACAGAGTTCAAAAACCACGACAAGCATTAATACTCTGTAAGATATTGATTTAATCATGTTCTTTTGGTGAATTTCTATTATATGTGTATCGTCTTAAGTGTTTTTTCTGAAATATTGACGATGGAATTTTCTCGCAGCCTTCAGAGCTTCATTTAATTTGACAGCTGAAAGAACTTTCAACATCTTTAGGTGGTATTCTTTTTCTATCCGCTTCATCTGTATATGCAAGTCATCGCATCTGATGATAGTATTTCTCGCAATAGTATTGTTGGTAGGTTTAGATTTCTGATACTGGCGTATTTGTTTGTGCAATACTCGTTGCTTGGACTGCATCGCATCGTACAGGGATAGGAAACAGGCAGCCTCTTGTTCTGATAAATTGGCTGAAATAATAATATACTGGTGTAATTCAGCTTTAAACTTTTCCGGATCAAACTTTACGTGTGCTGTTAGATTAACTGCACAAGTAAAAAGCAATATAATCAGATAAAATATTTTTTTCATCATACAATGTATTAAAGATAAACACTTTAATTATCAGAAAGACAAGCATATATATCCTCTTCGTCTATCATCATGTAATCAACAGCCTCATCTATATCTTCAGCTGTGAGTTTTTCATTAGTTGGTGTTTCATTCTCATAGCTGGTTTCATTCACATCCGAAAAAAGATTTGTATTTCCCAAGAATCCCCTATAAGACAGAACTGCAAGAAATACAAATCCGATGATGGAGGCTGCCATTAGAAGTGGTTTTAATCTGCGTATCAATTTTATATTTTTCTTATGAGTCTGTTCGACATTACCAGCATCTATAGAAATATGCTCCATAATCCGTTCTGAAAGATTATCAAAATAACCATCAGAAACCTTAAATGGCCTCTTATTCCCATAGTCAGAAAGTAACTGTTTCTCCAAATCCATAACTAATATTCCTTATATTGTACTACGAATATGACGTTGAATGCCTGTGAAAGTTTAATTGCGGTTCGAATCTTATTGATGTTTCCTTATATAATCAGATATTTTTTGAACGGCTATATGATAAGATGCTTTTAAAGCACCTTCGCTCGTACCTAATATATCATGAATCTCTGAATATTTCTTCTCGTCATAATAACGAAGTAAAAACACTGTTCTCTGAACATCAGGCAAAGTGGTTATAGCTTCTTGTAAAAGAGCTTGCCCCCTGTCACCATCAAAGTAGTCATCAGCTATCAGCCTACCAACAATACCCATCCCCTTGTCGGTACTTACTGTAGAGTTGTTTTTTTGATGTCGAATAAAATCCAAGGACTCATTAATTGCTATACGATAGAGCCATGTTGACAATTTTGATTTGCCTTGAAAGTCACCGATGTTTTTCCACGCTTTCATAAATGTATTTTGCAAAACGTCATCTGCGTCATCATGCGACAAGACAAAGCTTCGTATCTTCCAATATAGGGGCTTACTATATTGATTGACCAACAAAGAAAAAGCCTTTTGTTGTGTTCTAGAGTCTGCGAGTAATTCGAGAAAATCAGGAACTTCTGTATTAGACACGACAAAAAAGAATGATAACGGCTACCTTATCGAATAACAATCTTGCGGGTTACTTTTCCAACCTTAACAATATAGCAACCTTTTGGAAGGTTTAGGTTATAGCGTTTATCTGCCCCGTCAACCTTTACACTCATAACACGAACACCCGTCACGTTGTAGATATACATCGTCTCGTCATTCGCACCCTCTACTCGTAGCACTGATCCATAAACAGAAATCGAAATACCTTGAAAGCTTTGATCGATAAGTTCAATTGCTGTATTAGCTCGCACCGTAGTCGGCAGAACGAAACTAAGAGTTATTAGAGCTATAAGTAAGGTAAATATCTTTTTTGTCATACACAACTCATGCTTATTTATGCAAAGATAGTATTATTATTTTAAAAAGCCATAACAAGACTCAAAGCAATGGAAAATTTAAGATAAATTAAGGCATAGTGCATGATAGCGATAACTATTCAGCAATAGACATAAGCCATCTCCCATCCAACAATGATAGGATGGCGCTGATGGTATTTAATTGTGATTGTTGGCTTCTACATGCAGTTTCTGAGATGGAATGTATCGCAAAGAAAACATTGGCTTCACCGTCAGATGTAAATGTTCTGGAAATTTTCTACCTTATCTTTAGTTTTCTGATTCCTCTTTCGCTAGCAGCGTTGTCAGATGTTATTCTTCGATTCTTCAGGAATTTGATAATGTAATCCCTGCATTTGACGAACCCTTTCAGCCATGCCCTCTCTCATTGATGCCATCACAGAAGTCTGTCTTTTACACACTTGTGATATGTCCGTAACTTCTCATTCATAAGTACAAAATTTCTCGTGAACAATATTGCTGAATAGCTAAATAGGATCGGAAGGAATGTTAAAAACAGTAAAACAGTAAAATATTTTCATGGATAATGAGTATCTTTGCCTCATGGGGAGTTTCGGTTTGTTACCGTTTCATGCAGCATGGCGGTAATTAATCCCTACCCTTCCTATTTTTTAGATATTCATCTAAAAATAAATTGCTTATAAGAGATAATTAAAAATATTGGAACTGCGTGAGAATAAACAATGACATAGCGACACTTAAACTTGTCACCCCCATTCCGATGGGAAAGTTATTGTTTCTTTATGCCTTTACACAAAACAACCAATACAGGGAAAACATGAGAAAATCATCAAGAATCCTCTCCGTGATAGTGGGCTGCATCATCGCGATGGGTGCACAAGCACAAACACCGGCTGACTCTGATACCATTCGAGTGCAGCAAATCGACGAAGTGGTGGTTACCCATCAACGACAATTGGTGAAGAACGACATCGACAAACTCACCTACGACGTGCAACACGATGAGAGCGCGAAGAGCAAGACGATACTGGAAATTTTGAAGAAAGTGCCGTTGGTAACAGTGGACGGTCAGGACAACATCAAGGTACAAGGTTCTTCCTCGTTCAAAATCTATCGCAATGGGCATCCCGATCCAAGTCTTGCGGGTTCCAACGCCAAGGACATTCTGAAGTCTATTCCTGCTTCGAGCATCAAGAAGATAGAAGTCATCACCGATCCGGGAGCGAAATATGATGCAGAAGGCACCACTTCTATCCTCAACATTGTAACCCTTTCTGACAGTAGGTTGCAGGGAGTGGCAGGCTCGCTTCAAGCCAATGCCAATTCGCGTGGCTCCGTGGGTACGGGAGGTTTCATCACCACGCAAGTGGGAAAGCTCATTCTCACCGCGAACTACAACTATAGGTATCAGGCTGCGAAAGAAGTGGATGCCGAGACCGAAGTTTACAAAAAGTATTTGCAATCGGGAGAGTACTCCTATTCACGTGGGAAGAACAAACAACCCGTAAATATCCATTACGGAAATATAGATGGAAGTTACGACATTGATTCTCTCAACCTGCTCAGTTTCTCGTTTGGGGGGATGTATTACACGGTAAACCTTAACGGAATATCCTCTGAAGAGCGTTACGATGCCCGCGACAACTTGCTTTACAAGTACAAAGAGCTATTCACCATGCCGGGCTATTCGTTTTACAATCTAAACGGAAGAGCCGACTATCAGCACAAAACCAAGCGAGAGGGAGAGGTGTTAACGCTGTCCTATATGTTGGCAACTACGCGACGCCACGACACCACCCGGAGCGATTTTGCCGAGACACAGAACTTCCCCATCGATTACAAAGGCTACGAAAAGCAAAACCGTGAACGATTCGTGGAGCACACCCTACAATTAGATTATGTCCGTCCGCTTGCCAAACTCCACACCATGGAGATGGGGTTGAAGTATATCAACCGCAGCAACAAAAGCGATTCGCGAATGGTTTATTTTGGTAAGGAACAGAACATGATCAGCTTGTTCAATCACGACACGCAGGTTGCGGCAACCTATCTCTCTTATTTGTTCCACAGCGAGCGATGGTCGGCACGTGCCGGACTCCGCTATGAATACAGCTATCTGAAGGCATCCTATCCCAATGGCAGCGCGGAAGGCTTCCATCGGAACCTCAATGACTGGGTGCCCTCTGCGAGCGTGCAATATAAAATCACCGATTCGCAGTCGTTAAAACTAAGCTACGGCATGAAAATTCGACGTCCGGGCATCACCTATCTCAATCCCGCCGTATTCAAGACGCCTACCAGCATTTCCTATGGTAATGTTCACTTGAACAGTAGTAAAAGCCACAGCATATCGCTTGCCTATAGTTTCATGAGTCCGAAAGTTACCTTCTCGTTCTATCCCTCTTATACTTTCGCCAACAATTTGATAACCACTTTGCGGTTTGTCAATGACGGAATCGTTGCGTACACCTATGCCAACGATATGAAATACCGTGCCTTTAAGATTTCGGGCTATATACAGTGGCATCCCTTTGCCGGAACGAATGTGAATCTGAATGGAAACATCACGAATGAGAAGAAGTCCATCCCCGCTCCCAATCTCAGCCTGAGCGCATGGGGAGGTGAGGCTTTTCTTAGCTTGCAGCAGCAGTTGCCTTGGAAACTCACGATGAATGTCGATGGGGGTGGCAAGTTCGGGCGTAACATTGATAATGTTTATGGATACGGAGGTCGATGGTATTACTATTCTTTCTCGCTTACACGCTCTTTCCTGAAAGATAAGTTGAACGTTTCGGTCTTCACCTCGATGCCGTTTACGAACCATGACCACATGAAGAGTAGCATCGTGCAAGGCGATTACATCGGTTATGACAACTGGGAACAGAAGTCGCGTAACTTTGGAATCCGACTATCATGGAGGTTTGGAAAGCTAAAAGCTTCCGTGAAGAAAGCCGACAAGACGATACAGAACAATGATGTCGTGGGAGGCATCGGCAAATGACATACTGAAAGGAGAGAACGGAGCGGCAACCACAGCCGCTCCGTTTTTTTATGGTTATTGTGAATCGTTATTCTTTCTTGTTGAATGATTGAAAACGCCGAATGGTTTTCTTTCTGCTTCACACCATGAAATTATATTACAAAAACTGTGTTGGAACATGTTTTGTAATCTGTTGATAATCAGTATAATATTAATTGCGATTTAAAAGCTTAGCTTTTGCATTACGTTTCATGACCTTTTGCCCTGCAAAAGGTAAGCTTTTGAAAAGCACTCTGTAAGTTTCTGATTATAAATTAGTTTCATTCAGATATTTTCTCTTATTCTCAACATGTTTTTTTACCTGATTGATCCTGTGCGGAGCTGGTTGGATGACAGTCGGGTTTCAATCTTATCGCACAGAACCACAATCCAGACAGCCAAGACGAATGGGGCAGTGAGCGTGGTAAAGCCCAAGCGCAGACCCACAAACTGAAACAAGCACGAGAGCAATATTGCTGCGAAAGCCTTGAGATACCTCCATGACGCCGTGGGAACAACATCGGTAATCGCCACAAATGCTAAAACGGCGTTGTAGCCCATCAAGCCATTGTTCATCACGCTCGTCTCTATGAATGGACAGACCGCCAATGATGATGATAGCAAGCACGCTAAGGCGGCTCTTCCTCCCATGCGAATGGAGTTCACCGCAATAGCCGCCAAGAACAAAAAGCCCGTTATCATGTTGTTGCCTTGTAACATGATTTGTCCGAACCCCAAAGAAAAAGCCTTTAAGGGATGAAAAGTCGTTTCTGCAACGTAGGCGAGATCATCCGTCATACGCAAATTCGGAACAGCAGCAGTCATAAGTAACAATAACCATGTAATCAGTACAAAAGGAGCCGTAAGCACGGGTAGCAGCTTTTGTTTTCCACTAATATGCACCACCCATGTCGATAAGGCGGATGCAATGATTAACAACAGTACCGACCAAACATTTATTGAAAGAAAGCAGGGAACGGCAATCCCTACCAACGTTCCGTTAAATCCGTATAATCCTTTGTCTATTTCGGTATTATCATAGTTCAAGCCTTTCGCGGTGAGTGTACTAACGATGGTTCCCATCAGTGCGCCTATGCACATGAAAGGGGAATTGAAAGCTATTCCCAATAGCATCAATGCCCCAGAGAGAGCATTGTTCAGAAAGACAACTTGTCCTACGCCCCGAAGGAAAACCTTAAATATGTTGTATTGATTCATGTTTGTTGTGGTGATTTGATGTGCAAATATATTAAATTAGTGGCAATTTACGTGCAATCGGTCGGATTAGTCCCATTCGTTTTATATTTTTAACGATAGATGGATGCGATAGGCTTCAGACCGCTTTTCCTCCGTAATGACTTTATGTTTCGAAGTGCCTTTTTTCATGTTTTTTAGAAGGCGGTGTAGTGCTGTTGTTTGAGTTCTTCTTTAGTCTATCGTATTTCTCCAGTCGTTTGCGCAATGTGCGATTCTCCGCCTGCAATTTTTCCACATTGTGGCACAAGTTTACATTCTCCATATGCTTCGCATCCATGCCCTCACGCATTGATGCCTTCTCAGAAGTCTGTCTTTTCAACACTTGCGAAATGTCCGTAACTTGCTCATTCTTAAGCGTAAAGATACGAAAAATATCTGATATATGCAAGTAAAAAAGTGTGCGCTTTATTGATAATCAGGGATTTATTATATTGCGAATTACCGTGGCCTGGTCGATTGTCAGGTTTGTGCTGATACAGAATATCACATGGACATTATTGCTGAACAGTTATGCGAAAGCGCACTTTTCAATCATCATTAGAAACCTTGATAATCATCCCTTCTTTAGTAAGATAACTGTTTGGAAATATAGATTTTGCTTCATCGAGAAGTATTTCTTCTGTAGGATATCTTGAGGAATAGTGCCCCAAAAGTAATTTTCTTACTTTAGCATCCTTCGCAACTTTAGCAGCTTCTTGCGAGGTGCTATGGTAATAAAGTTTGGCCCTTTCTTTAGAGTCGTTTGCATATGTACTTTCATGGTATAAAACGGTAACTCCACTGATCATCTCATGAAGATTGGGCATGTATCTCGTATCTGAACAATATGCGTAGCTTCTAGGTTTCTCGGCAGGAAAAGTAAGTTTTTCATTGTGTATAACTTCCCCCGCATCCGTTGTCCAAGAAGCACCTGCTTTTATGTTGTTAATCTGACTGATTGGAATTTTATAAAAGTCGATTAAGTCGCGTTTGATGTGAGGAGCCAATGGCTTCTCACGGAAAAGAAATCCGCAACACTGAATACGATGTGATAACGGGATCGTCTCAATCGTCAAGCTCCTATCTTCGTAAACTATCTTATTCTTATTTGTCTGTATCGGATGAAATACTACTTCATAATCAAGGTTGTTACAGAAAAGATTAACCGATTCATTAAAGTATTCCTCAAACATTGAAGGCGCATATATATGCAAGGGATTAGTGCGACCTGTCATTCCGAAGGTAGAAATCATTCCCAACAAGCCAAAACAATGGTCGCCATGCAAATGTGAGATAAAGACTGCTTGTATTTTGGAAAAATGAAGTTTAGAGCGCCTTATTTGAATCTGTGTCCCTTCACCACAATCCACCATAAACAACTTTCCATGTATTTCAACTATTTGACACGAAGCGTTATGGCGAAGAGTGGGCAAAGCACTTCCACATCCTAAAATATGAATATTAAAAGTTTCCAATACTATTTTTTACGACTGAAAACAAAAATACCTTCATTGTTCTCTAATGACATCGAGTTTGGGCCTAATTCAAGAACATCAAAGGTGTCTTTAGATAAAACAAGTCTTCCATTAAATATTTTCCAAGATGTCCAAGGATTTCTTTCTGATTCCATATTCGATACAATGGCACCACCTTCCTTGATGTCAAAATCCCTATCAAGACTTGTCCAATTTCCGAGCAATGAAGTTAAATTAATTGCGCTTCTTAAAAATAAGTCACCATATTGCCTATAGCCTATCACGGCAAACTTGTCACCACAGAGTTTTCCCCCTCTTACAACTTCTGTTGTATCGTCAGGGTTTTCAATATACTCTATTGTATCCCCAGCATCTGTTACTAATAAGAGCGAGTTCATTCCTCCCTCTATCATTGTTCCATAAACGGTAGAATCGCCTGCATTCAGCGAATCTGCAGTTATTGTATTTTTCTCTAAAATGGGTTTAGGTTTTTGTTCCTTACAACCAATGATGCAGAGAACTATAATTATTGTAAAAAATAAAAATGGTGTTTTTTTCATAATTTTACCTTTTGTATGTTATTTGAACTCCAGAAGTTTAGCTTCGTTCCATAGTTTATCCATCTCTTTTAAGCTCATGTTTACTAATTCTTTACCACGTTTAATGGATTGCTGTTCTATATAGTTAAAACGGGAAATAAACTTCTGATTTGTGAGTTCAAGGGCATTATCTGGATTAAGTTTATAAAGGCGAGAGGCATTAATAACAGAGAAGAGGAAATCACCTAATTCCATAGTGGATTTTTCTTCATCTCCCTTTGATAGCTCTGCCTTCAATTCGTTTAACTCCTCTTCAACTTTCAACCACACGTCCTCTTTTTTCTGCCAATCAAATCCGACATTTCTTGCTTTGTCTTGAATACGATAGGCTTTAATCAGACTTGGCAGCGAATCGGGAACTCCAGAAAGAACGGTCTTATTGCCATCGCGTTCACGCCGTTTTCTTTGTTCCCAGGTTGTTTCTACTTGGGCCGCAGTTTGGGGAGAGGTTTCTTCATTGGCTGCCAATTTCCCTGACGAAGATAGAGTTTCATCTTTGTAAACGACTCGCCCTTGTGGATTTATGGTCATATTTTTGTTCTCAACATGCCAACCCTTCCAATCAATGAAGTCATGTCTGTACATCAACTTATCTGATTGTGAATTACAAACATCCGCAATATCAAAATCATTCGTCTCGCTACCAAGTAACGCATAAAAGATCACGTGTTCAAGAACATCGCCTAGTTCTTTGCAAATGTTTTTAGTGTCATTCTTCAAAAGCGCATCTGCCAACTCAAAGGCTTCTTCAATGGTGTTAGGTCGCAAACTTTCGTTTGTTTGTTTTCTGTCCCAAGGACACTCCTTGCGCAGTCTCTCTTGTATATCCAATAAACGGCTAAATGCAGCCATCTTTTCTTCCTTAGTATGCAATCTTATATATTTTTAAAGTTAAAAGAGGTGCTCAGTACCACTTTATTATGCAAAGATACATTTTTCAAGCGATTTTTTCGTAATTTTGCATCGTTTTTAATGATAATAAAGAAATAATAATATAGAATCAATGGAATTAGCAAGTAAGTACGATCCACAAATGGTGGAATCCAAATGGTATCAGTATTGGCTCGACAAACAGTTGTTTAGTTCTAAACCCGATGGTCGTGAACCATATACGGTGGTAATCCCCCCACCCAATGTAACTGGAGTGTTACACATGGGACACATGCTCAACAATACCATTCAGGATATTCTTGTCCGCCATGCGCGCATGGAAGGAAAAAATGCATGCTGGGTACCGGGGACAGACCATGCAAGTATCGCTACTGAGGCTAAGGTTGTAAATAAATTGGCGGCAGAAGGCATCCATAAAACTGATCTTTCGCGTGATGCTTTTCTTGAACATGCATGGGATTGGACACACGAACACGGTGGAATCATTTTAAAGCAGTTGCGCAAACTCGGCTGTTCTTGTGATTGGGATCGCACGGCATTCACGATGGATGAACAACGCAGTGAAAGTGTAATAAAGGTTTTCTGTGATCTTTATGAAAAAGGATTGATTTACAGAGGGGTTCGGATGGTGAATTGGGATCCTAGCGCCAAGACGGCTTTATCTGATGAAGAAGTAATCTATAAGGAAGAACATTCAAAACTCTATCATCTCAAATATTACGTTTCACCTGATGATCAGGCAAAAGTTGAACGCAATTCGGATGAGAATGTAATGCACAAAGACGAAAAGGGCTACTATGCTGTGGTTGCTACCACGCGTCCGGAAACCATTATGGGTGATACCGCGATGTGTATCAATCCTGACGATTTAAAAAACACATGGCTTAAGGGATTACACGTTATCGTCCCGATAGTCGGACGTTGCATACCGGTTGTTGAAGATTCGTATGTAGATATACAATTTGGTACAGGTTGTTTGAAAGTTACTCCTGCCCATGATATTAATGACCATGCTTTAGGTTTGAAGCATGGGCTTGAAACAATTGATATATTCAATGATGACGGTACGCTTTCGGAGGCAGCAGGACTTTATGTAGGACAAGACCGAATGGATGTACGCAAACAGATTTCCATTGACCTTAATGATGCTGGATTGATGGAGAAAATAGAGGATTATGATAATAAGGTTGGATATTCAGAGCGAACCCATGTACCGATTGAGCCAAAACTATCAACACAATGGTTCCTGAAAATGCAGCATTTTGCTGATATAGCACTCGATCCCGTGATGAATGATGATATAAAGTTCTATCCCAAGAAATATAAAAACACCTATCGGCATTGGTTGGAAAATATCAAAGATTGGTGTATCAGTCGCCAGTTATGGTGGGGACACCGTATTCCAGCATACTATTTCAAGGATGTTGATGGCAAGAATGCAACTGTAGTTGCCAAAACTTCAGAAGAAGCCCTCAAATTTGCAAAGGCGATAAATCCTGCTGTTAAGGCAACAGATTTGGAACAGGAGAGCGATTGTCTTGATACTTGGTTCTCCAGTTGGCTATGGCCAATCTCTGTTTTCAATGGTATTAATGATCCGGAGAACGAAGAAATAAAATACTACTACCCGACAAGCGATCTTGTAACAGGACCGGATATTATTTTCTTTTGGGTAGCACGCATGATTATGGCTGGTTATGAATACCGTAACAAATTCCCATTCAAGCATGTTTATTTCACTGGTATTGTACGCGATAAACTTGGAAGAAAGATGAGCAAGAGTCTTGGAAATTCTCCCGATCCATTGGAGCTTATAGATAAGTATGGAGCTGATGGTGTGCGTATGGGTATGATGCTTTCTGCTCCGGCGGGCAACGATATTCTATTCGATGAAAGTCTGTGTGAACAAGGACGTAACTTTAACAACAAGATATGGAATGCTTTCCGCCTTATACGGGGTTGGCAGATAGAGGATATCGCTCAGCCTGAAGCCAACATGATTGCTATAGCATGGTTCGAGGCTAAGTTGAAAGAAGTGAATGCGGAAATGGAGGAACAGTTTAAGAGCTATCGAATTTCCGAAGCTCTGATGACAGTTTACAAACTTTTCTGGGATGAGTTCTCCAGCTGGTATTTAGAGATGATTAAGCCAGAGTATGGGAAACCTATTGACCGGCAGACTTATGCGGCTACACTTCGCTTCTTTGAAACCCTCCTTAAGATGTTGCATCCATTCATGCCGTTTATCTCTGAAGAATTATGGCAGCATCTGTACGATAGAAAAGATGGAGAAAGCATAATGCTTGAGCAGCTACATCTTGGACAATTAACCAAAGATGATCAAATTCTCATTGCTAAAATAGAATGCGTAAAGCAGATAGTGGCTGGTATTCGTACGGTTCGCAATCAGAAAAACATTACACCAAAAATCGCATTGAGACTGGAAGTTGTTGCTCAAAACAATTTTGAACAATATAACAGCGTTATCATTAAAATGGCGAACCTCGAAAACATCAGTGTTGTAGAGGAAAAGAGTTCAGATGCATCAGGATTCATGGTTGGGACAGAAGGTTTTGCCGTACCGCTTGGAAGTCTGATTGATGTTAAGGCGGAGATAGAAAAACTTGAGAAAGAACTTAAACATCTTGAGGGATTTCTAAAAGGCATTAAGGCAAAACTTTCTAATGAGAATTTTGTAGCTCACGCTCCAGAAGCAGTTATAGCCAAAGAACGCAAGAAACAAAGTGATTCGGAAGAGAAAATAGCAACTATAAAAGCTAATATTGACGAGCTTCGTAAGAAGTAAAGAGTTAGTGATGTATATTTTACTGATGAATGATCATTCATCAGTAAATCCGAAACAATTAAATTACAGAATATTACAAAGAAATAACTTGAAAAAATAGCTGTCCAGATGAAAAGAATACTCTTTGTTATATTTACTTTGTTATCATTATTTTCATGCGGGAATAAGAACGACATTGAAATTGATGAGGAGTTGTTGGATGCAGATAAAACTATCTTAATGTATCTGCCTTGGACTGGCCAGACAACGTTGAATAGCAAAGGGCAACCAATAAATGCAGGTTTATATTCCGCATTCAATGAGAATATCCGAGGTATTGAAAAATCTATTGAAACATTTGGTTCAAATCAAAAGACACGTACCTTTGTCCTTATAGCTGATAAACCCACCTCTGTATATCTGTACGAAATCATCTTTGAAAAAGGGAAGTGTACAAGAGACACCCTGGAACATTACGTAAATATACCAACCAACGGAAAAAGTATCACAGAGTATATTAGAAGAGTAAAACGTCTTTCCCCCACCCCTTTATTCTCAATGTTAATGGGGGCACATGGTTCTGGATGGTTGCCCAAAAATAAAGCACGGCACAAAACTCGTAGTATTGGAGGAATAACAACGGCTTTTCAATTTGACATTGCAGAAATAGCTAAAGCGATAACAGACAATGGGATTAAACTACAATTTCTATGTTTCGATGACTGTTATATGGCAAATATAGAAGTTGCCTATGAGTTAAGGAATGCCACGAATTATCTGATTGCTTCGACAAGTGAAATCATGGATAGTGGAATTCCTTATGAAAAGGTTTACCGCTACATGGCATCACAGCAGCCCGACTACAAATCTATAACAAGTGGATTTTTGGAATTCTATTCAGGAACTAATCCTTATCCGTATGGAAGTCTTTCTGTAATGGACTGCAACTATATGAATGAAATCGTAGATCTTATGAAGAAATTCAATAATTCTGGTGTTGCAGCTCCCAATGACAAGGAAGTTTCTCCACAAGATCCCTATGGGCCTAACAGACATATTTATTATGATTTCGGTGACTATCTACGCAAATATAACAACCATATAAGAGAACAGGGCATGGACAGCATAAAATACGCTGACATAATTTCAAAATTTATTCCTTGCAAAGTAAAGACAAAAGAGCTCTTCACGATGTACTATGATCCGTACTTTGGAAATCCATATACGGTTGATTCCTATAGCGGTACAACTATAAGTGACCCATCAATAAGTCCAGATGTAATTGCTAATAAATTAAACACAGGATGGTGGAAAGCAACTCATTAGAGACTTCAGGGCAATTAAAGTTATAAGCTGAAACAGGCTTCTGGCAAAATTCTATTCAGGTAGTGTAATTTCAACTGTGTCAGACACAGTTGAAAAAACTAACTTCTATTGCTCATTTAATTTAAAATAGTTCTGACGTATTGCACTATTTCTCACCAGAAAATTGCTTTATTCTCTGTTCTTCTGATAATTGACAAACGAGCAATTCATCATCTTTAATTGCAACAATGTAGCCATTAAGCCCTTGCACTACAACTTTTTTGGCATCTTTTGCATGGACAATACAATTCTTACTGTCAAATACCTGAACATTATTCCCTATAATTGCGTTGCCATATAAATCATGATTCGATTGTAGATGTAATGCCCCCCATGTTCCAAGATCACTCCAACCGAAATCGGCTGGGCACACAAAAATCTCTTCAGTTTTTTCCATTATCGCATAATCAACAGAAATACTTTCACACTCTGGATACATTTCATCAATAGCTTTCTGCTCATCGTCGGTTCCTAAACAAATATATACTCGCTCAAAAATACGAGCTATTCCAGGTTGATAGATTCGGAAAGCATTGATAATTGTAGAAACATTCCAAATGAAAATACCCGCATTCCAGAAAAAAGTATTTTGACTGATATATTTCTCTGCTGTTTCAACATCAGGCTTCTCACGAAACTGGTCCACGCGGAAAATTTCTTTATTTCTTGCAGATGGCGCTGTTAAATCAGCTTGAATATAACCATACCCAGTTTCTGGTCTGTTAGGTTTCATGCCTAATGTAACAATAGCATCTGTTTCTGAAGTAAAATTGAGACAATTTTTAATAACTCTTCTGAACTCAGCTGGGTCGGTTACAATATGATCGCTGGGAGTAACTACAATATTTGCCTTTGAATCCGTCTTCTTGATTCTCCAGCTTACATATGCAATACAAGGAGCTGTGTTACGACGACATGGCTCACTTAGAATATTACCCAAAGGTATTTCTGGTAGCTGTTCATGAACTAGATCAACATACTTCTTGTTTGTAACCACCCAAACATTCTCAGGGTTGATGATTCCTTTAAAACGTTCGTATGTCAATTGCAGTAATGATTTTCCTACTCCCAGAACATCGATGAATTGTTTAGGACGTTCCACAGTACTCATTGGCCAAAATCGGCTGCCCACACCTCCAGCCATTATTACCAAGTGATTGTTTAAGTGCATCATGTATTTGTCTTTCTATTATTCTTTTTGTGCAAATATACAAAAAAATAATAATAAGGTGCTTATGTTTCTCCTTTTATTGTTTTATCTTTAACAAAATAGTATCTAATTGGTAAAAGTCTATATTCTATTCGTACATATTTATCAACAATATCTTGTAGTTATGAACTAAAATTGTCTATCGATAGTAAGATCGGTTTATCGTCAAAGAGACTTAGACTTTCGTCTTTCAAATTTCTTTGCGAGACATCATTATCAATATTGTCGGAAAATTCAGAAACAATTGCCTTGAATCTTCATTTTCAATATTAAGTCGATAATACCCTTTCTTTGTACGTTCAATCATTGAATGTGGTTGTTTATTCGACCTCTGTAGAAAATTTTTGATATACAAATGAGTATCTTGAAAAACTATTGGATGAAATAAAGAATTGCATGCATTGAACACATGACGGGATATCTTGTCAACAGATAATCCATTATCACCAGCCTCAGCCAACAATCGAATTATTTCGGCTCAGTAGGAAAAAGGTGGGGATAATTTTGTTAATTGATAAATATTTCTTTCCTTTGCGTTATGGAAGAAAATTATCTTTATCAGTTAGCTGAATTAGTACTCCCCGGTGAGTTGCTCCGTTATTTTCTTATTGTAAAGATTGACCATACTTCAACCGTGTTTCGCATCCACTTGGATGAGAAGATGGAAAAGGAACTGTCGGATGATATTCATTTTGAATCCAAAGGTTTCATGGATGCCGTAGAAGTTACCGATTTCCCTATCCGTGACCATAAGGTGATCCTTGTACTTCGTCGCCGTCGTTGGGTAGATACCCGCACAGGTAAAAGTTTCTCGCTACCATTAAAGATTGATATCACCGCCTCCGGTACTCGTTATTCCAAAGAGTTCGGAGCTTTTTTAAAAGCTACGTATGGAGACATCCCCAGTGACCTGCCGTACGCTTGAGGATTTCTACCATATTGACGGCCATCAGTTTGAAAAACAATATAAGGAAGTTCTCAGTGGTTATAAAGACTGGGATCAGCTTGAACATGCAGAATGCTGGCTTTTATTCCCAGAGAATATAGGCACCTCGTTAGCCATAGATGAGACATCCCTTTCTAATGGTGAACTCTATACCATAGTAACCAATCGTGACAAGCACGGTAGGTCAGGATGCCTGGTGGCTGTTATTGCAGGCACAAAAGCAGAAGATGCCTGGGAGGTGTTGGATAAGATAGACGAGCATGAGCGAGATAAGGTAGAAGAAGTGACCTTGGATTTATCAGACAGTATGCGCAAGATCGTGCGGCATTGCTTCCCCAAGGCCAAGAGGGTTATTGATAGATTTCATATACAGAAACTTGCCTGTGATGCCGTACAGCAAATGAGAATAGATTATCGCTGGGATGCCATACAAGAGGCTAACGATGAGATGGAAGAGGCAAAATTCTCTGGGAAGAAGTATATTCCTACTGTTCTTCCAAATGGAGATACAAAGAAAGAGTTGCTGGCAAGAAGTAGATACCTGTTGTTTAAATCTGCCGAGAAATGGACGGATGCCCAAAAGCAGAGGGCAGCCATCTTGTTTGAACTATACCCTAAACTAAGAACAGCATATAGTCTGTCTCACTCTTTGAGAATGATATTTGCAAAGAACACTTTCAAGGATGCCGCCAGATTAAGTATGGCTAAATGGTATAATAAGGTAGAAGAAGCGGGATTTCACTCCTTTAATGTGATAGCGGCTACTTTCTATGAACACTATGAAGATATTTTGAACTTCTACAACAACAGATCCTCCAATGCGGCAGCTGAATCATTTAATGCGAAAATCAAACTGTTTAGGGCAAATATCAGAGGAGTGGCAGATAAGAAATTTCTTTCTCTTCAGAATAGCAAAACTGTATGCATAATCCCCACCTTTTCCTACTGAGCCTAAACAATGGATATTTGACATATGTAAACAAAGAAAAAGCCCTTAATTATCTGCACTTCTCCGAGAGAACTATGTGCCTTAACGGGAGTGATGCCCTTTTTCGTTCGGCGGTTGTGGGCAGGCACTTGCACCGTGTCGTTGTAACCCTCGTTATGAGCTTTGGCGTATGTAACCTTTTGGTTGCCTGCTGCAATAACAACACGGTCTTTGGTTATCACTATCGGACGAATGCTATTGAGCATAGCCCCTGAGTCGATGAGTAGCGAGCCACGTCGCTTTGCCGTCTTTGCAGGTGTCCACGGATTGCCGTCGAAAGCCTTTTTGTGGAACGTCTGCTTGTAATACTCCGTTGCAGTCTCGGCAACGATGTCGGCAACGTCCTCCATAAGTTCGTCGGGCATCGTTCGGAGGTAGTCTTCAAGTTCTTTTATGTTCATAATTGTGAGATTTTTAATTGATTATCATTGTTTTGTCGAAATAATGGTGTATCTTTGCAAGTGAAGCGTTACCTTTCGAGGGTGAATTGAATGCGTTAATTCCTCGCGGATGACTGGATGCGCACGACAGGCTGGGCTTTATACAGCGAAATGTAACGTTAATCCGAAGAGTTAGTGCAGACACCACTATCCAACCGTATGACGCGGATTTGCCACGAGTGGCAGAACCAAGAATTAGGACGGCGGACGTAAGGACTGCATACCTCTGCCTTTTTTACCTACGAAACACAAGTAACCCCTTTCTAACTTTGTCATCGTGTAACTCGTACCACGACTTGAAATTTAGTTTTCCGTCTCGTATCTTGCAGACACACACAATAGCCACACCATCATAATATTTGATATAAAACCAACGGTTAAGATATTGGTCGCTACCCTGTTTGTCTTTTTCGTCTTGCCCCATCCAAACCTCGTCAGGGTCTTTCATCACCTCGCTGATAGTATCAAGGTATTTTGTTCTGAAAGCACGCTTTTTCTTGGTGTCGGTGGTATGCTCATCAAAACTTTTCTTGTCCATGTGCCATGTTCGATTGCTGAAGTCCTCGATAGGCAACACCTCTTCACTTTCCACAACCTTTTTGTGAAAGTTCCACCAATCGGCAGCTTTTCCCTCGTACCAGTTTATCTTTTTCGTGGCATCACGAATAAGTTGCTTGTAAGAATGTTTCAGTCCCCAATCGTCGGGGGTAACCTTATCCATTAGTTTTGTAGCCTTGTTTTGGAACTCACGTTAAATAGTATTCGTAATGTTTTTCCAAAAGATAATGCGGAGTGGCTGAATTGGGTAACACAAGGAAAACTGCTGTATGCAGACAAAGAAAGAATTCAAACCTTAATAGGCCAACAGCGAAGGACTCTCGCTGAGGTGGACTATCTCGATTTGAATTCCATTACAAAGATAGTGAAAGATTTTGAAAATCCAAAATTTAGCGGACAGTAATAAAAGATAACACACAACCAACACACGTGCAACATGTAAGGTATTTTTCTTATTTAACAATCTGATAACGTGACGGTTATAGGAAATAATCAACAAGTTGACAAAAGAGATTAAAACAGGGTAAAAGAAAGCTGACCTTTTAGCCGACGAAAGGTCAGCTTTTTGTTGCCGATGGCTCACTGTTGGGATGCTGTTTGAGAAAATGCCCGCTTGTTTTGCGTTGTTGCTGCTGGTCGTTCTGTCCGCAACTGATGGCTTACGGCAACCGTGTGTGGGTGTGAAACCGCCGACACCGGGATTGGGAGGAAAAAAGAATCCCCCACCGTCACGGTGAGGGATTTCTCTTATCAAATGATTAATGATTTTTACCTTAAATGCAATGGTTTGTCGCCGAAGGATTAGTATGCGAACAAAGGATAGTCCTTCATTGTTGCATTCACCTTCTCGCGAACTGTTGCAATGACCTTTTCGTCTTCTGGTGATGAGAGGACGGTGTCGATGAGCTCTGCGATGAGCTGCATCATGTCTTCCTTCGTGCCACGGGTTGTCATGGCAGCTGTTCCGAGACGGATACCGCTGGTCTGGAATGCCGAGCGACTGTCGAATGGAACCATGTTCTTGTTGACGGTGATGTCGGCTGCAACGAGTGCGTTCTCTGCCACCTTACCAGTCAGTTCGGGGAACTTGCTGCGGAGGTCGAGCAGCATGGAGTGGTTATCTGTTCCGCCGCTGACGATGTCGAAGCCACGGTCGATGAGTGCTGCTGCGAGTGCTGCTGCGTTTTTCTTCACCTGTGTTGCGTATTCCTTCCAGCTTGGCTCAAGGTTTTCGCCGAATGTCACGGCCTTGGCAGCGATGAGAGTGCCTACGACTTGATTATGAAGGATAAAGAACGGCTGTTGAATTTTGACGAACCGACACGTTTCATCTTCTCTCACTCAGCCTTGCGTGAAGGCTGGGACAACCCTAATGTCTTTCAGATTTGTACATTAAAGAATACCGCAAATGAGATAGGTAAACGTCAGGAAGTGGGGCGGGGTATGCGTCTATGTGTGAATAAGAATGGAGAACGCCAAGATGCAGATGTGCTTGGTAATACGGTATTTGATACCAATATATTAACCGTGATTGCCAGTGAAAGTTATGAGCAATTTTCCAAGCAGCTGCAACACGAAATAGCTGAAGTGGTCAGCGACCGTCCCGTGGTGATTACCCCAAAACTCTTTGTTGACAATGTGTTTGAGACGGCAGAGGGTACGAAAATGAAAGTAACTGTTGATGAGGCACGCAAAATTTATAATCAACTCATCAAGCGAGATTATGTGGACGATGAGGTAAACTGACCAATACCTATTTTGAAGCAAAGGAGGCTGAGACACTCGACTTTGGCGAACAATTTGAGTCAGTTCAAGCGGGAATTATACAAACTTTGGACAGGGTGTTCAATCCTCAAACTATCAAGATAGAGGATGGACGTAAACCAAAGGAAGCTAACTTCCAAGAGGAGAAATTCAAGAAGAAGCAATTTCAGGAGCTGTGGAAACGTATCAATGTGAAGACATATTATGAAGACATATTATAAGGTGGACTTTGAAACGGCCGACCTTATTCACAAGTCTATAGATGCCATTGACAAGCATCTCAGTGTAACAGAGATTCGCCATGTCGTAGAAGAAGGACGTATGGATAATATTCGCGATAAGGAATCGCTCGAAGCTGGCACGGCAATGGTGCAAGACATTGCTCACACCTACCATGTACGTGAGACGGTGGGAGCTGGTGTGGCATACGACTTGATAGGTAGGCTTGTGGCAGCCACTGGACTGACCCGTAAAACTATTGTAGCCATTCTGAAAGGTATTAAGCCGACAACGTTCCATCAATTTAAGATGAATCCTGAAGAGTTTATCCGTAAGGTGGGCAATATCATTAACGATGAAAAAGCAATGGCAGTCGTACAGAAAATTTGCTACGAGCGCACGAATAACACTTACGATGTAGATATCTTTACAGAGGACACCTTGCGTGGAAAGATTGGTATCAATGCTATAGAAAGCACCAAATCGCTTTATGACCTTGTGGTGGTAGATAGTGAGGGTGTGGAAAAGCACTTTGCCGAATCATTAGAAAAAGAAACAGATGTGGCTGTTTATACCAAGTTGCCTCGTGGCTTCTATATCAACACTCCGATGGGGCATTACAATCCAGACTGGGCAATTGCTTTCAACGAGGGAACAGTAAAACATATCTACTTTATTGCTGAGACCAAGGGTAACGAATGGCAACGTTCACAACTTCGTGGCGCTGAAGATGCCAAACTTGAATGCGCCGCCCGCCACTTTGAAGCCATCAGCCAGAATAATAATGTAGTGTACGGTGTTGCTAAGGACTACAAAACTTTGTATGATAAGGTCATGAAATAGATAATATTGATATGACAGTAGGAACGATTGATCGTATAAAGATTAATTAGTGGGATTTCAGCTAATTCCCTTTTATAACTTCTCATAGGCAGTCAAATGTCATGTACTTTTCTCTCAAAACCTGAAATAATGGTCCTTAAAAAAGAAGCATTATGCGCATTTCGAACCTACGACATGCGGAACTTAAATCCCAATCGAACATTAGAAAATGCCAAGAAACTTTTTCTTACGACCGATTTAGGTTAAAACTTACAAATAAATGCTTTAACATAAAAATATTTCTTTAACTTTGACTTGACTATTAATTAATAGAGAAAGATTATGAAAAAATTATTTTTATTGGCAACAGTCGTAGTAGCTATGACTTTTGCAAGTTGCGGTAACAAGACCCAACCATCAGCAAATGCTGAAGCAGACTCTACAGAAATGTCAACAGACTCAACAAAGGTTGTTGCTGCAGATATTCCAGAAGACGTCAAAGCTCTTACCAGTCAATTGGCTGAAAAACTTGATGCTAATGATGCAAGTGGCATTGCTGCAACCATAGAAGGTGCTAAGGCAAAGGCAGTAGAGATGGCAAAGAACAATCCAGAGAAGGCAAAAGAATATTTGACAAAACTTCAGGTATGGCTCAAATCAAACGCAGAAGGATTAAAGAAAGTTGTTGCCAATGCAGGTAATTCAACAATCTCAAACGCACTCAATAGCGCAGTGACGGCTGTATCTGCTGCAAGTCCTGATGCACTTTTAAGCGGTTTGACAAATGCCGCAGAAAACGTTAAGGATGCAGGTGAAGCTGCACTTAACAATGCAAAAGAGGGAATGGAAAATGGCGCTGAGAAGGCCGAAGATGCTAAGGAAGCTGTGAAGAGCGCACAAGCAAAAGTTCAGAAGAACGCTCAGGAAAAGATAAATGAGGCAAAAGATGAAGCTACAAAGAAACTTAATGATGCCTCAAACAAAGCTGGTAAAAAGGCAAATAAGGCCATCAATGATGCAGCTAAGGAGGCTGCGAAAGGCTTAGGTCTATAATATAATGGGGAGAAAATCAATTAAAACGATTTTGCCAGGCGGCTGACGTATTTGCAAGCCACTCTCCATCGATAATAAGAAACCGTTTCATAACCCGGAAAGAGTTTTGAAACGGTCTTTTATTTTATCATTTGAGGCATAATGGAGATTTGGAAGATGAAAAGCTCCAGTTGTCCATTATGCCGAATTTTACTTTTCCATTAATTATAGAAAACTCTCATACTTTTATTCAGATGGCATGACAAAACGTTCGCCAGTCTGTTCAGCCAAAGCCTTACGAGCATTCTGACTCATTCCCGGACGCTGTGGTCTTGCTGCGAAACCGCTTGGAGTAAGTTCAAATTTACCATTCTTTTCTGGCTTAACAGCCATATCATTGTACTTGACAATAAGATAGTAAGCAAGCTTATTCCACCTATTGATCATCTCTTCACCCTTTGTAATAGAATAATCATTGAGATACTTAACCGCAGCAGCCTTGTTACTCTTATATATTTCCTGTGCCTTTGCTTCAACCTTCATCTGATTTGCAAAATAAGAGTTGTCCAAGGAATCTCGTACCTCTTTCAAAGAGGGAAACATTTGTGAATAACGTGGGTAAACCATGTTGCTAACCCAATTGCATACCCAGAAGGCATTTTTATTTGAGAAGGTTACAGCGTCTGCTCCAGGTGTATTGAAGCATTCTGGCTGTACTGTTGAACTACAATAAACTGGCACATAAGGCGACATATTGCCATCATCGTTGGCAAACCAAATAATACCTCCAATCTCACGTGGCAACCAGGAACGAAGCTGACAAACATAAGAGAATGCACTCTGCTGAGTAGAGGCCGGACGCTCTGTAAAATATTTCTTTCCATTGTATTCAAATTGCAATGGTGTAGGCCTGTATGGCATATCCCAGTTGCCCTGGCCAAGGTCTTCATTCATGCTTAAAGCGGTTCCCTCATAATGATCGCGCATACTATTCTGCATGTCGCTCACTTCAATTTTTTTATTGGGAGAAACCCATAGTGGCATATCCTCTGCATTAGGGTCCTTTCCAAGTGCCCACGGCAGCCACTTTGACATATCTGTAAAGTGATTGAAGTAACTCCATACACGAGCTTCACAAAAACGACGGCCACCAAAATCGGGAGCATCATAAGCCATCTTCCAATTGAATTCCTTATCCGTGCCTGTGAACCATCCCTTTGAGCGAGCAAACTTTATACAATTTTTAGAAGTGATAACCTCTGTGTTATAAGTCGAGAACTGGCCGATTCGAGCCTGATTGGCATGGCCGGAAATCATACCATCAGGGATGCGAACAGCCACCCAAACAACTTTCTGTTTAGCATCGCCACCACAACCCATCATTTCCATAATCCACACTTCATTGGGATCAGCGATGGTAAAGCTCTCACCGCTTGAGTTATAACCATATTTATCAACTAATTCGGTCATAACTTTGATAGCTTCGCGAGCAGTCTTACTTCTCTGAAGTCCAAGGTACATCAAAGATCCATAATCAATAATTCCATTCTTATCTATCATCTCCTCACGTCCACCATACGTGGTCTCACCAATACTAACCTGATATTCGTTGATATTACCAATAACATTGTAAGTGACGGGAGCCTCGTCAATAAATCCATGACTTTCACCAGAGTCATAATCAATAATCTCACGCTTTTCACCTTTAGCATGAATACCAGCAGGAAAGTGAACCAGTTTCATAAACAAACCATAATCATCGGCACTATATGTCACAAATACCGATCCATCTTTTGTTGTGCCCTTAGTTGCAATAAAATTTGTACACGCTTCTGCAGCTACAAATGATGTGGCAAGAAGCACTGTCAATAATTGTTTCTTCATATTTTATAATTTAAAATTAATACTTTATCAATATATTATTCTTGATTCAAATTTATTTGAATTTCCCCTATTATCCGTAACTATAATTCGGAGAAGTCGTTGGGATCCAGTTGGCTTAATGGGTGTTTCTGACAGATTACAACTTATCAGGTCTTTGTTTTTACCATAGGTAAATAATACGAATTTCCCATCAATGTAACCTTCGTATTTATATATATTACTCCCATCATCAGATAAAATAAAAGCAATATTATGAGGATGAAGGCTCTTGCTCAAAATTAACGGCGGTGTATTATCATAATAGGCATAATAGATTTTATTTAAATCACGGATTTTCCCTATGAGCCATCCGTCTTTCAATTCTCCTCCACAATAACGTACAATGGATTGACCATTCTTTAAATCCTGACGTGAGGCGATGAACAATTTAGAGGGGTCTTTGACATTGTTCCGTACCTTTATATATATGGTAGCACTACCCAAAAGAGCCAATGGCGTAGGGGAAAAACTATAACCTAACGAGACTGCATTGGGAATATTTAAAGTTTTAGGTTGAAGAAGGTAGTTTCTAGAGAGAGAGCTGTCTCCCACTTCCAGCTTCACCCCGTCAAACATGATTTTATTTTTATGTCCGACAATCAAAGCATAAGAACTTTTCTGGACTGGTTGTCTAACAATCATCTCTGGCTCTCCACGAACAACAAATTCTCTTTCGCTTTTATTGCCAAAATAATCTTTAACAATATATTTCAAATGATAATCTCGAATCTGGTTGAAAGTGACTATTCCTCTACTTTTATCGCTTTTCAGTATTGGCAGCTTATTAAAAGGCTCTGTAAAAGATTTTAAGAACCATATGCGACTATGAAGGTAATGTTCATAATCACCCCAGGTATTAATCATCGGATGCGCATTTGCAGGAATACCGTTAACATCACTTGAAAAAATCAAATGCCCATCACAATAAAGTTCGGTATAACGAACACCGTAGTTATTATAAACAGAATCCATATTGTCATGCGCAAAAATCCCAAAACCTACTTTACCCCAGGCCTTAAATACTTGTCTTGAAAATCCATATACACGAGACTCTTGACTGTGTTGGAAAATACCTTCTCCTCGTTGGGGGTAACTCTTGAATGAATAAATAGTCGGCGCAGTCTTATCTTTCAATACATGGCCCACCACATCCAGTGGATCCATTAATAAACCAGTTTTAGTTTGATGTAATTCCATGTGAAGATGCGGAGCTTGTGAAGATCCGGTATTACCACTTAGAGCAATGAACTGACCCTTACGAACAGGTATCTGACCTGGCTTAAAAGTTATATCAGCAGCAAACTGACGATTCTTATATTGCCACTGTTTGACAGAAGCTTCAATTTGTGGTGCAAAACGATTCAAATGAACATAAACACTTGAATATCCGTTGGGATGAGCAATAACAAGAGCATAGCCAAAGCCATATTTTTGAATGATGGCCCTTGAAACATAGCCATCCGCAATGGAATAAACCCCCAAATTTACACCTCTGTTTGTTTTAACATCAATACCTCCATGAAAATGATTAGGACGGGGTTCGCCAAAATTACCCGCAAGTTCTACTGGTATGTGAACCGGAGAACCAAAAGACAATACTGTTAAAAATAGTCCTAAAAAAAAATTCATGTCAGTTGTAAGTTATAACAGGATTAGCATTTATACTAAAAGAAGATTATTCCAGTAAGCGCGCAAGTTTTCATTTTCTTTCGAAACATGAATAGTTCCAACCAACCATTTAGTTTTAGCCAACTCTTCAGTCAACTGATAATAGGCTGTTACAGATTCGTTACATACTTCTACAACTCCTGGCAAAAAAACCTTTGGCCCTACAACGACACGATTTGCTGCATAACGATTCATGGCAATGCCCTTTCATTTATATGCCGTGCCTTCATCGCCTTGTGCAAAGGTTGTTGCAATTTCATACTTGTATCACTCGGGGATAACTTCAGGTTCTTCTTAACTGTGCTTCCTCCAACAGTTCTAATCGACTCATTATTAGAAAGTGAATCAGAATTATTCTGCTCACTTTTGTTTATATGCATCTTTATTAGATGTATATTTGTGAGAATCAACAATTTAAATGTTGAAGTAATCTGTTCTGGCTTAGGCATTAAAAAATAGCCACGAACCGACCTTATTTCAGAATTGCCATCATTCAGAAGATTAAATGACTGATAGGAATCTGAACTTATATGGAAACTTTGAGATGAGATACTATCGTTTTTAAAAACAACAGTTACAACAAATACAGCATCACGAACACCATCTTGGATAATAAATTTTGAATTGAAATTCATTAAAAGTCTATCCCCTTTATGGAATGAAGTGTCAGCTTCAATAACGAATGGTTCATAATTGCGAGGGGCAAAAGGAGATAATACCATTGATTTCGATTTGTTCCAAACATCAGCGGTATCCCCCTGAGCCATCGAGCTACCAAATTGATTGAGATCATTCTCAGAAATACCTTGAGTACGTGCTTCTGCTTCTAATCTCAAGGATAAGTTCTCATAAATTTTATGAAGTTTTTCGGTATGTCGCAAATAATACTGCAATGAATGCTCAAAGTCTTGTTCTGTAACCCCATGTTTTTTCAAAACAGCCATTTTATATGTCTTCTGTTCTGAAGGGGTATTTCCTTTCTGCATGGCTATAGACATTGCAATATGATAGTCATATAGAATGTCCTCCAAAGCTGCTGGCTGAATATATTCCGAAGGGATAGTCGGCTTACATGACACTAATAGAAATATCAGTATCAAAACAGAAGCTGACAAGACATTCTTCAAATTTGCCATATTAGTTTAATTTTCAGCTATTGAACTCTTCGTTTCTTGAATTTCATTAACATTAGGTATGTACCCATTGAAATCTTTACGATAGAAAAGGAGAAGTATGAAAAAACCTACACTTATACAAGCATCTGCGAAATTGAAGATAGCGGAGAAAAATAAAAAATCTTCTCCTCCCCAAATAGGAAGCCATTCTGGGAATGAGCCACGAAATATTGGGAAATAAAACATATCTACTACTTTTCCCATTAACATGGACGAATAACCTTCACCCCAAGGAACTAAATGTGCAGGAGGAAGATTCATGTAATATGGATGTGATGTTGAGAATATCTCTCCATAAAACAAAGAATCAACAACATTGCCAGCTGCGCCCGCAAAAATCATACAAAGTATAATGATATAACCAAAGCGTGCCCCTGTCTTTATCTTTTTCCAGATATACCATGTCAGACCGAAAATTGCCAGTATCCGAAAAAGAGTTAGAAACAGCTTACTCCCAAGTTCCATGCCAAAAGCCATCCCTGCGTTCTCAATAAATTCTATGCGAAACCAATCGAATACTTCAATTGATTCTCCTAGGTTCATATTGAGTTTAACAGTTATCTTTATTATCTGATCGATAACTAAAAGCAGAATGATTACTAAGCAAGTAATAATTGTTTTATTTCTTCTACTCATTATCTAAAGTACAGAAACTATTGTAACATAGTCCTTATAATTATAACCATCCTAATGATCTTTATTGGCTTGCTTTGACGCAACACTTAATGTAGCATGTGGCACAACCCGCAATCTTTCCTTCGGTATAAGGTCGCCGGTAATGCGGTCTATTCCGTAGGTTTTATTATCAATGCGCATCAACGCAGCCTGCAATCCTTGGATGAATTTCTGCTGCCGCTGTGCCATCTGCACCAATTCCTCCTTTGTTTGGTTAGAACTACCTTCCTCCAATGCCTTGTAGGTTGGCGAAGTGTCGTCAATGTCATTTGTGTTCTTATTCATGAGTACCTTCATGGTCTCTTCATAATCCGACTTTGCCACTTCTAATCTTTCATTGACTATGATGCGGAACTCTTCAAGTTCTTCATCGCTATAACGCTTTTTTGTTTCCATAGAAATTAAAGTGTTAGGTTATTAATAATTTAAATACAGTCGCTTATTTCAAAAGTGATTGCTGAACAACAAGCCGTCATGACTTGACGTTCAGCTCACTTTTTGGCTTTTATGCTTTTTTGACTTGTATGTTAAGTTTGAATGTATCGAATTCAATCTCGGATCCATTGTTGTCGGCAATAACGATTTCATTTGCCAAGACCTGTGTTTTTATCAACTCGCCGAATGCCTCTACTGCTCCGTTGATTTCTTCATTCGGTGCAAGCGTGACGATGATGCGGTCGGTTATCTCAAAACCAGTCTCCTTGCGGATGTTCTGAATGCGGTTGATCAGTTCACGCGCCATGCCCTCCTTGCGCAGTTCGTCAGTGAGTTCTACCTCCAGTGCAACTGTGAGATTGCCCTCGTTGCTGACCAACCATCCGGGAATGTCCTCAGAGATGATTTCCACATCGGTCACATCCACGGTTATTGCCTCGCCTGATAGATCAAAAGAAAACTTGCCGGTATCCTCAAACTGTGCGATTTCCTCTTGCGTAAGTGCGTTCATGCGAGCGGCAACATCTTTCATCAGCTTGCCATATTTCTTACCCATTACACGGAAGTTGCACTTCACTTTCTTTACCAGCACGCCTTGTCCTTCCACAAAATTGAGTTCTTTCACGTTCACTTCGTTCCGGATAAGGTCAGCAACGGCATGTATGTGCTGCTTTTGTTTGTCGTCAACAGCAGGTATCATAATCTGTGCAAGTGGCTGACGCACCTTGATGTTCACCTTTCGGCGCAATGCAAGCACCATCGACGTGATTTTCTGTGCCATTCCCATGCGTGCCTCCAAATCGAGGTCGATGGCTGTTTCGTCGGCAACACACCACTTGTCTAAATGTACGCTCTCCATTTTCCCGCCCAAATCATGATAGAGTTCATCGGCATAGAACGGTGCAAACGGTGCTATCAACTTAGCAACAGTCATTAGACATTGGTAGAGCGAATCGTAGGCACTCTTCTTGTCGGCACTCATTTCCTTTCCCCAGAAACGTTTGCGGTTCAAACGGACATACCAGTTGCTAAGGTCATCGTTCACAAAGGCATCGATAAGTCTGCCTGCCCTGGTGGGATCGTAGCCTTCCAATTCGGCAGTTACACCTTTCACAAGCGAATTGAGTTTAGAGATTATCCATCGGTCGATCTCAGTTGCTGCTTCGCCTAACACTGATTTCCCGTCTTCCAATGCTGGTGCTTCGTAATTGTCCACATTGGCATAGAGGGCAAAGAAGCTGTAAGTATTATATAAGGTGCCGAAGAACTTGCGCCTACACTCGTCCACTCCTTCCGGATCGAACTTGAGGTTGTCCCAAGGCTCGCTGTTAGTCATCATGTAGAAGCGCACAGGATCTGCACCGTACTTCTCCATCATCTCGAACGGATTGGTTACATTGCCCACATGCTTACTCATCTTGTTGCCTTTGGCGTCCAGCACAAGTCCTGTGGAAATGACATTCTTGAATGCCACAGAGTCGAAAATCATAGTTGCGATAGCATGGAGCGTGAAGAACCATCCGCGCGTCTGATCTACTCCCTCATTGATAAAGTCTGCCGGGTAGAATGCTGGTAGTACTGCCCTTCCCTTGTAAGTGGAATGAACAAGTTGGTTGCGATATTCGGCTTCGCTCATTCCCGTCTGCCTTAACCCCTCCTCAGCAATTTCGCCTTCAAACGGATAGTGGAGTTGTGCATAGGGCATGGAACCACTGTCGAACCAAACGTCGATAAGATCATCCTCACGGTGCATTGCTTCTCCGTTGTCATTAACCAGCATAATTTCGTCCACATACGGACGATGCAGGTCGATGCGATCGTAATTTTCCTGACTGTAGTCGCCCACAATAAAGCCACGCTCTTTGAGAGGATTTGACTTCATCACGCCCGCAGCCACCGATTTTTCTATCTCTTCATAGAGTTCTTCTACCGATCCGATACATTTTTCATTGCGCTGGTCGTCGCGCCATATCGGCAGCGGCGTTCCCCAGAAGCGCGAACGGCTCAGGTTCCAGTCGTTAAGATTTTCTAACCAGTTGCCGAAACGTCCAGTACCGGTAGATTCTGGTTGCCAATTGATAGTCTTGTTCAGTTCCACCATTCGTGCCTTTGCTGCCGTGTCCTTGATGAACCAACTATCCAAAGGATAATAAAGGACGGGCTTGTCAGTACGCCAGCAGTGTGGATAATTGTGAACGTGTTTCTGAATAATGAAGGCCGTACCCTCCTGTTTCATTTCAAGACAGAGGATGATGTTGAGGTCTTCCGATTTATCAGTTGCTTTCTTGTCCCATACCCCATCCACATTAAACTTCGGGTCGTAAGCGTTCTTCACATAATCGCCTGCATGGCGACCGTAGGCAACTTTATTCACACAAGTCTTTACGAAGTTGGCATCCAACTCCTCGATGTTATAATACTTGCCCTGAAGATCAACCATTGGGCGTGTTTCACCTTTCTTGGAAATCAGATAGAGACACGGAATATTGGCATCTTTTGCCACTTTGGCATCGTCGGCACCGAAAGTAGGCGCAATGTGTACGATACCCGTACCGTCTTCCGTCGTTACATAGTCGCCGAGTATGACACGGAAAGCCTCACTTTCCATTTCTACAAAGCGGTCTCTGCCATCTTCGCTGCTGAAAACCTTGTCGGAATGAGTCGCAGCATAGTCATTAACAAACTTAGGTGCGGACTCGCCCACCTTCTCAACAGGTTTGATCCACTGCATCAACTGTTGGTAGTGAATGCCTTCAAGGTCTGTACCTTTGAGCTTTCCAATCACCCGATAAGGCACATACTTGTCTCCGTGCTGATATTCCGGCAAGTCGCCACCGTCGGAAATCTCACCTTCCAACTTGAGATAGGCTGCCACCCGGCTTTCTGCCATAACGATGGTGGCTTTCGTTGCGGTGTAAGGGTTATAGGTTTCGATAACCACATAGTCGATTTTTGGTCCTACGCAAAGTGCCACATTCGACGGAAGAGTCCAAGGCGTGGTAGTCCATGCCACGAGCGATGGTTTTCCCCATGCGTTGGTGGCGATGCCTTTCTTTGTAATAAGCGTCTGCCAATCAACTTCACGGATAGCAAACTGTGCCGTAACGGTCGTATCTTTCACATCACGATAGCAACCCGGCTGATTGAGTTCGTGACTTGAAAGCCCCGTCCCGGCAGCCGGTGAATAAGGTTGTATGGTGTAGCCCTTATAGAGCAGCCCCTTGTTGTAGAGCTGTTTGAGCAGCCACCACAAGGTTTCTATATACTTGTTGTCATAAGTAATGTAGGGATGATCCAAATCAACGAAGTATCCCATCCTTTCTGTAAGCTGTCGCCATTCCGCAGTAAACTTCATGACGTTCTCCCGACAGCGATGGTTGTATTCCTCTGTAGAGATGTATTTCTCCGACTGTTGGTTGTCAATATCTTTCTTGGTGATGCCCAATTCTTTCTCCACCCCCAATTCTACGGGTAGTCCATGTGTGTCCCATCCAGCCTTTCGGTGAACTTGAAAGCCCTGCATAGTCTTGTAGCGGTTGAAAGTATCTTTGATGGAACGTGCCAATACATGGTGAATACCGGGATGCCCGTTTGCCGAAGGTGGTCCTTCAAAAAAGATGAACTGCGGTTGTCCCTCACGCTCTTCGATACTCTTGTGGAAGATGTCGTTCTTCATCCACTCTGCCAACACGTTATTGTTGGTCGTTACCAAATTCAAGCCATTGTGTTCGGTGAATTTCTTTGCCATATATCTAACTTTGTAATTTCCTTGTTTCTATGAGTATGCAAAGATATAATAATTCCTCGAAACCACCAAAAAAATAAGTTGCCAGAGTGCACAAATAGGTATTATACCTATATAAGAAATTTCAGCTAATTCTCTTTTGTAAATCCTCATAGGTAGTCAAATGTCATGTACTCTGCCTTGAAAAGGTTCTTAGAAAAGAACATGATGGACTTTTCACTCATAATCTGAAATAAAAAGATGTATGGATACACTTACCCCTTCCATAACTGACTATGGAATCTTAAAATTACCTTGACTTTCGTTAAACATTTTCTTCGTGTTTTGTGACATTTGCTTTGTACCAAGGATGACAGCATTTGCCGTATGGATGCCGAAAAAGAGTAGCAACCTTTCGCTAAGCACATGACGTTACTTGGAATAAACAAGTCTGGCTTGGAAACATCATCGTACTTGCTTCTTAGAACACGCTCTAATAAGTATGCTCTCGAAAAACGAGCTGGTTGTAAAACTATTGCCTGGAATTCTAAAAGCAGCTTGCTATCTGTCAGAGAGTGCAAGTTGCCCTCATAGCAAGTCGCATCCGTCAGACACAGATCTTTGTTCTTAAAGCTGTTTTTCCATTTGTCGTACAATATGCGTTGAAGACTGTCAATGTCAAGAATTCTAGCAAGACGATTAGCGTACGGCCTTTATAATCTTCCAATCAAAGATGTAGAGGAAGAGTTTATGAACACACTACAAAACATCTACATTATGTATAATGTTTCCATTGAGCATCTCTATCTGACCGACGTAAGACAGACCTCTGTTGGGTTTTGAGGAACATGAGAGCGATTTCCCGCTCTGGTGAAAAAAAGAGACTTCGTCCCTAGCTTACTCTTTTGAGTGCAATTCGTATACTCAGTTGCCAAATTCATTAGAGGGAGTTGGGAATGGATACGTCCATGTTCACTTTTTACAAAGCTTTCACGATAAGTTTATAAAATATAAAACTCTGTAAAGGGCAAAGTTGGTGTTATATCAGATTTTTTTTGTATCTTTACAGCGATTTTTTTTTGAGATTTTCCCCCGTTTTTGCCCGTGATGGGTCTTTCGGGGGTTTTATAATAACATATTACACTGACAAACAATTAGTTAGGATTTACAGAATATCTCTACATTAGGGAGTTCATGATTAAAGAATGAAGGGGTACAACACCCTCGCTGCTGCTTGCGTAATTCGAAATAATTTCCGAAATTTGCAAATGTGTAGGTTCCATTGGTTTTTTTTTTGTTTTTTCTTTTTTATTCCTTATTATATAAAAAGATAAGGAAAAAGGAGCTTTCACTCCATACTTTCAAAATACAGCAACTCAAACTGACAAACAATTTATAATCCTACATTTTTTCAATAATTCAAATTTATTGGCTACCTTTACAATCAAAATTAGAAATAACTATCTCATGAACAAGCCTCTTACCGTATATAAGGCCTCAGCTGGTTCAGGCAAAACTTTTACTTTGGCTGTTGAATACATCTCCCTTCTCATCAAGGAACCTGAAGACTATCGAAAGATATTGGCTGTTACTTTTACAAATAAAGCAACACAGGAGATGAAAATGCGAATCTTGTCGCAATTATACGGCATTGCCAATAATCTGTCATCATCAAAAGATTATTTGGAGCAAGTCAAGCAACGAACAGGATTGTCAAATATAACCATTAGGTCTAATGCACAGATTGTATTATCATTGCTAATCCATAAATATAATGACCTTCGGATTCAGACTATAGATGCATTCTTTCAACATGTTCTTCGTAATCTCGCCCACGAACTGAATCTCACAGCCAACCTACGAATCGATTTGAACGACGAGCAGATAGAAAGTAAGGCTGTTGACGAACTCATCGAAAATTTGGAAAAAGGTCAACAAGTATTGACATGGATTCGTGATTATATAGATGAGAACGTAGAAGAAGACAATGGATGGAATGTCATCTATAAGATTAAAAAGTTTGGAAATAACATTTTTAAAGATTTTTATAAAACACACGAGAAAGCACTTGAAAAGTTATTCAGAGATGAGAAATTCTTTAATATTTACACATCTCAACTAAGAAAAAGAAGGAACTTGCTTCAAAAAAACATGAACAGCATCGCACAAGAAATATTAAGTATTGTTAGCAATGCAAATGTTGATCATCCGTCTTTTTTCACTCGCTGGTTATATGGTTATTTTCAAAAAAGGGCCAAAGGGAAACTAACAAACGAGACTTCTCCATCTTACATACAATCCTGTATGGAAAGTTCTGATAAGTGGGTAAGTTCCAAATGTCCTGCAATTGAAAAGGAAATCATCATAAACTTGGCATCTTCATGTCTCTGCGAAAAACTAAAAGAACTTGAAGCATCGAGACTTGACAACTGGAAGGAATACCAGTCTATCAGCCTAACATTAGCACACTTATCACAGCTACGCCTTTTAAATGCTATTTCCAATACTGTAAACGAGATAAACAAAGAGTCAAATAGATTCATGTTAAGCAACACCCAGTCGCTACTGAAGGAGCTAATGGTCGGTTCTGACACACCTTTTATCTTCGAGAAGATTGGAGCACAACTCAAACACATTATGATTGATGAGTTCCAGGACACCAGTACTATACAATGGGATAACTTCAAAATCTTATTAGATAACTGTATCGCCCAAGCAAACTCACACAGTCTAATTGTTGGCGATATAAAACAAAGTATTTATCGTTGGAGACAAGGCGACTGGCAACTGCTTAATAACATTGAAAATGTGATCCCTGAAAACATATTAGAATTGAAAACTCTAAGACATAACTATAGGTCTGAGGATCGAATTATCAATTTTAACAACACAATCTTCAACAATTTAGTCAATATAACGACTGACGAATTGAAGAATTCTGGACTTGAAGAGGCGGAAATTCTGAAAGAAGCCTACGCTGATGTTGAACAAATCGCACATAAAAAGGGAAATAAAGGGTGTATAAGGATTGACCTTTTACCAGAGGATAAAAAAACATATCAACAAAATATCCTGCAACATTTGAGCAATAACGTTAAGGAATTATTGGAAACAGGCCATCAACAAAAAGACATCGCAATCCTTGTACGATCGAAGGGGGTTATCAAGGATATTGCCGATACTCTTATCGGAGAGTTTGACAACAAAATTAACATCGTTTCCGACGAGGCTTTCCGCCTCGATGCCTCACTGGCGGTAAATATTTTGATTAATGCTCTTCACCTTCTGACCCACCCCAATGACTTGCTGACAAGAGGAAAACTTGTCAAAATGTACACACAAAAGGTATTGGAGCGAGGCACGACCGACAGCGAAACATTAATTACTCTTAATTTCCTTTCTGGCAGACAAATGTCAGAGATAGATAAAGCAAAGCTTAAAATAGAAAACACCCAGAAACAAATATCAAAATTTAACGAGTCTCTTCCTAAAGAATTTATAGAACAACGTGAAAAGCTTTTGGAAATGCCCCTACTTGACTTGGTTGACCACCTGTTTTCCCTTTTTAATCTTGACACATTAAAGGGTCAAAGCGCTTATATTTGTACTTTCTACGACACGCTCAATGAATATTTACGGGATAATTCCGCCGATATTGATGATTTTATCAAAGAATGGGAAAACACATTTTCGTCAAAGACTATTCAGAGTGATGAAATTGAAGGAATACGTCTTATTACAATCCACAAAAGCAAGGGATTGGAATTCGATAATGTGCTAATTCCCTTTTGTGACTGGACATTGGAACAAAACGACACAATTTGGTGTGACACGTCTGGTAAAGAAACTCCATTCAACGAGATACCAATCGTCCCCATTGACTTTTCAAAGAATGCAATGAAAGGAACAGTCTATGAGAGCGACTACCAGCACGAGCATTTTCAGAACACAATCGATAACCTAAATCTGCTTTATGTAGCATTTACCCGTGCTGGCAAGAACTTATTCGTATCAGGAAAACGCATGAGCGCCAAGACATTGAAAGAAAAAGAGAACAATCTTACCACGAACAACCGCTCTCAAGGCATTGAGCTTTGTCTGAAAAATATTACCAAAGATTTGAAAGACGCGATTTTAAAAATCCCAGATTCTGAGAAAGAGCCAATACATTTTGAATACGGCACGTTAGAGTCCATTGACGAAGAACAGGAGAATTCTGATAAAAAGACAAAGAAGTTGGAATCCAATCCTTTCCTTGCTTCAATCCAAACCAAACATATAAAAATAGAAACATTCCCCCACACTGTTGAGTTCAGACAAAGCAATAAAAGCCATGAATTTGTTTGCGGAGAAGACACAGAATTTTCAGACAAGAACAAGTACATTAAAACCGGAAACATCCTTCACGAACTGTTTTCGACCATCTACTCATTAGACGATATTCCTGGCAAATTGAACGAGCTTGAACAAGAGGGTATTATCTATAATGATGAAATAACGATTGAAAAGTTGAAAAAGAAAATAGACTTTGCTCTACAGAAAGCACAAGTCAGAGACTGGTTTTCAGACAGATGGACACTATTCAATGAGTGTACAATACTTCAGTATAATCCAGCCACTGATGAAACTTTGGAGCATCGTCCAGACCGTGTCATGACGGACGGCAACGAATTGATTGTCGTCGATTTTAAATTTGGAAAAGAAAGAGAAGAATATAAGCGACAAGTCAAGAGATATATGCAATTATTGGCAGACATGGGGCATGCCAATATTAAAGGTTTCTTGTGGTACGTCATGAACGGAAACATCGCTGAAGTAAAACTTTAACCAAGCTACACATTCAAATTAGACAATGAACACTTTTATATCAAACATAGCAAATGATTTAATAGAAAGGTTCGGAACAAACCTTGCACACATAGCCGTTGTGTTTCCAAACAAGAGAGCTGCACTTTTCTTGAATCAGGAATTGGCAAAACTCGCCGATGGACCAATATGGAGTCCAGCCTACATCACCATTTCCGAACTGTTCAGACAGCAATCGAATTTGACCGTTGCTGATCCTATAAAAAGCCTTTGTGACTTATACAAGAGTAACACCTCTATCACAGGACGAAACGAAGATCTTGACGAATTTTATGGTTGGGGACAACTATTACTGGCTGATTTTGACGACATTGACAAGAACATGGCTGATGCCAAACAGCTATTTAGCAACGTTCAGAACATTCATGAACTTGACACAATAGATTATCTTTCGGACCACCAGAAAGAGGAACTGCAGCGCTTTTTTGCCAATTTTACTGGTGATACCAGTATTTTAAGAGAGAGATTCATCACACTGTGGAGTAAGCTATACGACGTTTATAACGACTTCAAGGCTCGGCTTAGCAGACAGGGGTTGGCATACGAAGGTATGCTTTACCGCGAAGTTATTGAGAGTGACAACATTCCAACCCAATACGACCAATACCTCTTCATTGGATTCAATGTCCTACAGAAAGTTGAACAAAAATTGTTCGCTTCACTTCAGAAAGAGGGGAAGGCTCAATTTTATTGGGATTACGACAACTATTACTTTAAAGGATTCAATGAAGCGGGTGTCTATATAAAGCGCTGGCTCGAAATCTTCCCAAATTCATTGGAGAATCGCGCCAACCCACTGTACGACTGCTTTGAAAAAGAGAAGGATATCCAATTTATCTCCGCTCCTACGGAGAATCTTCAGGCAAGATACATAACAGAATGGCTCCGTGAAAACAATAGATACAAGGATGGTAAAAGAACAGCCATTGTGATGTGCGATGAGAATTTGCTCAAGACAGTGATACACTGTGTACCGCCAGAGGTGGAGTCAATCAACGTAACAACGGGATTTCCACTCCAACAAGCTCCCATTTCATCGATGATTTCTCAACTCATAACATTGCAAACTGACGGATATTCTGTCAGGGAAAATGCCTTTAAACTGCATTATGTCAACAGGATTTTGCGACATCCCTATGGTAAGTACATAACCGATGAAGCTGAGGAATTGCTCCAAAAATTCAATGAAAGAAAACAATTCTATATCAAGACAAGTGGCAACTCCATTTTCAGACATATCCCACACGATAAATCCCACATGAACGAACTTGTAAGTTGGTTAGCTCAACTTACGCGGACAATAGCCACCAATGGTGTCGATTATGGCAATCCACTTTTCCAAGAATCTACTTTTAGGATGTACACTCTGCTCAATCGCCTTTCAGAGTTAATGGAACAAGGCGACTTAATAGCCGATTTCGTTGTCTTCAGGCGCCTACTTTCACAGTTAATCAGCTCGACGAGCATACCTTTTCATGGAGAACCAGCCAAGGGCGTTCAAGTCATGGGAGTACTGGAGACCCGAAACCTCGATTTCGACCACGTGCTGCTACTCTCATGCAACGAAGGGAATATGCCAAAGGGAGTCGATGATGTTTCGTTCATACCGCACCTCATTCGAAAAGCTTACGGTTTGACCACAATCGACAACAAAGTATCTATCTACAGCTATTACTTTCATAGCATATTGCAGCGAGCCAAGGACGTAACGATTCTTTATAATAATTCAACACAAGGCAGCAAAACAGGGGAAATGAGCCGTTTCATGCTACAGCTGTTGGTAGAATTGAATCAGCCCATACAACGGCTTGCGCTACAAGCAGGACAAGAGCCGATGAAATGGAACACGGTTGACATTGAGAAAGACAGCATTGTCGAGGAAAAACTAAATCAAATATCGTACTTTTCTCCCACTGCTATCAATTCTTACCTCAGATGTCCGCTGATATTCTACTACAAATATATTACTGGTCTGTCAGAACCTATCGACAACGATGAAGACGATATCGACAATAGAATCTTTGGTAACATCTTCCACTGTGCCGCACAGCTGATGTACGAACAGTTATTACCCAAGGAAAGGATAACAAAGGAAAACATAGAGTATGTTCTGAAAACTGGTAAATCAGCTCAATCGATGACAGAGACCAATGGCAACGCAACGTTAGACAGTGTCATTACAGAGGCATTCGCACGGGAACTTTTCCAATTCAAACCAGGAACGAAGAAACATCCAAAACTAAACGGATTACAAATCATAAACCGCGAAGTCATCGAGAAATATCTAAGACGACTCCTAAAATTGGATATGAAAACTGCCCCTATGAGAGTTATCAGACACGAGTTTGATGTTTACAAGGAAATTACCATCAAAGTAAAAGACAAGGAGAAACAACTGTCAATTGGTGGCAGAATTGACAGATTGGATGAGATAGACCTGAACTCGCCCTCATCAAGGCTTCGCGTTGTTGATTACAAGACAGGAAACAAGGTCGCAAAAGAATTAAAAAGCGTCGATGAGATTTTCAATCCTGACAACATACTGGAAAAGAAAAGCGACTATACCCTTCAGGCAATGCTCTACAGTATTATAGAAACAACCGACGACAAGAAATATAATCAGCATCATCAACCAGTCAGCCCAGCTCTTCTGTTCATTCAACATTCAGGTGGCGAAGACTACACCCCAGTATTATCACTTGGAGGAAATGAAATCGTGAATGCAACCGAATATGCAGATGAATTCTATCCATTATTAATCGAAAAGTTAGAAGAGATATTCAATATAGAGGTCCCTTTCAGGCCTACAACTAAGATAAAAACATGTGAATATTGTCCATACAAAATGCTGTGTGGCAGATAATAATCCTATAAAACTAAAGTCGGACTTGAAGCTGAAAGTTCACTATACAATATTGACAGCACCGCTTTCCGTCATTTCCTATCTGCTTGTCGGCATTCGGTAGGCTAACAAAATCACCACCATCGCCAATGACTGGATTTGAGTAAAACAACAAAATTAACAACTAACTTGAGTTAATATAACATTACCGGCTATCAATACATGAAGTATCGTTGTACGAAAGGTCAACTATTACCCTTCAAAAGATGACCTTTGGAGGGATAAAAGCTAAGCTCTTAAATCGACGACGGTATCTACCTGATTATCAATCACCTAAATTTAGTCGAAAATTGGGAATTATTGATGGATTAGCCAGTGGGAAGAAAGATTCCTCAAACGGATTCGACTACTCCCAAACCACAGTAGAAATCAAAGAACTTTATACTTTGCGAACTTCAATAATAGCTGTTTGGTGCCCGTATTGCGAAATTCAACAGTAGCTTTAACGTTTTCTCCCAAGCCCTCTATTTTCAATACTTTTCCAATACCAAATCGCTGGTGTTCGATTGTCGCCCCTTCATAGATTCCACCATGATTTGACTGCATGGCACTCTCTCCATCCGAAGCGGATGGAGGTGATGAATTTGACCGCCCACCATTTGCTAAGGCAGTCGAAAGTTTTCTGAAATTTCCTCCCTCACTCAGCAAACGACTTTTAGTTCTACTTGAAAGTGGATCAACAGCTTGCTCATAATCTCTTGGCCTTGTGACTTTAGATTTTAAATCAGCCCTGAATTGACTTGCCACTGGTTTGGAGTTCTGCCATTTGTCTTTCCGTTGATTATTGTTTTGTTTCCATGAACTGGCATCACGATTACGGCTATATGGATTAAAATCCCTGAAATCATCGGCTTTTTCTCGTCTACCCCATCCAGTACCTACGGTTTTTGAAGCTAAGGAAGAAAAAATAGTATCATCGGTATCAATATAGCGTTTGTCAATATCCTGTAAGAAGCGACTTGGGTTATCAAACTGCAAGGATCCATAACGAAATCTATTTTTAGCATTAGTTATAATACATCGCTTTTCTGCTCGTGTAATTGCAACATAGAACAAACGGCGTTCTTCCTCAAGCTCTCGTTTTGAACCTAAGGACATGGGACTAGGGAATATATTTTCCTCCATTCCAACGATAAAAACGATTGGAAACTCTAACCCTTTTGCAGCATGAATTGTCATTAAGGTGACCTTCGGAGCGTCATCATTGTCACTATCTTGGTCTGAATAGAGCGCTACCTCTTGAAGAAAGTCGGTAAGATAGGTTTCCTCCCCCCTGCCCTGCTCGCGATTTTCTATCACAAACGTTTGCATGGCCGACAAAAATTCTTCCAAATTTTCTTGTCGGGCTAAATCCTCCGGCTCTTTGCTCTTATATAAATCTGCGGAAATTCCGCTCATTTTGATAATTTCCTTACCCAACTCATAAGCATCGACTTTCGCTAATTGCTTAATAAAATCCGTGATAAGCATCACGAAATCCGACAATTTAGTCGACACACTCTTACTGATGTCCAAACCATAGGCATCAGGAGAATTGACAACTTTCCATAGACTCACCTTGTTCTGCTGTGCACAATTGACAATTTTCAGTAGTGTAGTGCTGCCAATTCCACGAGTTGGATAATTGATGATTCGGCGAAAGGCCTCCTCGTCATCAGGATTGGCAACCATTCTGAAATAGGCAATGATGTCCTTGATTTCCTTTCGCTGGTAAAACGACATTCCGCCATAGATTTTGTAACGGACATCATTCTTCCTCAGCTCATCTTCGAACGGGCGACTCTGCGCATTGGTTCTGTAAAGTATGGCAAAGTCATCGAATGACAGACCATCACTCCGTCTCAATCGCTGAATCTCCTTTACCACAACCATTGCTTCTTCCCTATCGCTATAACAAGGTTTATAAGCAATCTTGTGCCCTTCATCTTCTCTTGAATAAACATCCTTAGGTATCTGACGTTCATTATGTTTCATTAAAGAATTGGCAGCCTGTACAATAAATTGGGTCGAACGATAATTCCGCTCCAATTTAAAAAGTTTTGCCTCCGGAAACTTGTTCTTGAAATCAAGAATGTTGTCAATATTTGCGCCTCGGAATGAATAAATGCTTTGATAATCATCGCCTACGACACAAACATGCCTATGCTTGTCAGCAAGCAGTTGAACAATAGAAACTTGCACATAGTTTGTGTCTTGATACTCGTCAACCAATAGATATTGGAATCTTTCTGCATATTTGGCCCTGATATCTTCGTTATTCTTTAAGAGCTGATAGGTATTCAAAAGTAAATCATCGAAATCCATCGCATTGGCCTGCCTGCACCTTGCCTCATAGGCAGCATATATCTGCCCCAATGCAGGTTTTCCCGTCTCACGGTCTCTCTCCAATGCAGCTCTGTCATTGGCATAATCCTCGGCTGTAATCAAATGATTCTTGGCCATGGAAATAATTCCGTGCACAACAGCTGGTTTATAAACCTTTTCATCAAGTTCTAACCCTTTGATAATACTTTTCAATAAAGATCGGGAATCAGTTTCATCATATATAGTAAAATTGGGATTATATTGGACGTGCTCGGCCTCAGCACGCAAAATTCGGGAAAAGACAGAGTGGAAAGTCCCCATATACAACTGGTTGGCTTCCTCACGGCCAACCAAGGCCGCAATCCGCTCTTTCATTTCCTTAGCTGCCTTATTGGTAAAAGTGAGCGCAAGAATATTGTAAGGCTCTAATCCCAGCTTTATCAGATAGGCAACTTTGTAAGTCAGCACTCTCGTTTTGCCGGAGCCAGCACCGGCTATGACCAGCGACGGACCTTCACAGTATTCAACAGCCTCGCGTTGGTTTTCATTCAAATTTGCCAACAAGTCACGAGTATTATCATTCATCTTCATATTAATCGTATTCTAATCTCCCTATGTAAGAACTGGTTAGAATCTCAATGTCCTTTAGGGAATGCAGGAATATTTTTCATCTGATTTTCTATCTGACGCAGGCGTTTTCTCATGTAAGGGCCAGGGCTTTTGGATGAAAAGCGACGGGGGTTGGGCAATGTGGCGGCTATGAGCGCACAGTCTCCCCTACTCAAGTTTTTAGCGTCGATACCAAAGTTTTGCTTCGCACATGCTTGCACACCGTAGATTCCATCTCCCATTTCAATGGAATTTAAATATACCTCCATGATTCGTTGCTTACTCCACATCATTTCTATTAAGAAAGTAAAATAGGTCTCGAGTCCTTTACGAACCCATGAACGACCTTGCCATAGAAAAACATTCTTGGCCGTTTGCTGCGAGATAGTAGAGCCGCCTCGCAGTTTCTTACCGTCCATCAAATGCTCCTTGGCGGCCTGCTCAATAGCCTGATAATCGAAGCCATGGTGAGTTAAGAATCTTTGGTCTTCACTTGCCATTACTGCAACAGGCATAGACTTTGGCATTTCACTTAAAGGAATCCATTCATGATAAAGTTTAACATCTTCACCATTTGAAATTTGTTCGAAGCAACGAGAGAACATTAAGGGGGTAAAATAAATAGGGATAAACCTATAAACCACTACTGCCAAAATGGTTGAAACAAATATCATCCCAACTGACCATCGAATTACTTTTAGAACTTTCTTAACCATAATGATTGCAAAGTTACAAAAAACTCGAAATATGCAGATCTGATTAAGAAATTTTATATGCAGCCAAATAGAAAAGAGAAAGAACGGAAATAAGAATTAGAAGAAAGATGATCGCAATTTAGAACATCCGTGGCAATAAATTATACAATCTGTAATTTTTCTCGACAATTTAGCGGGTTGATCATTGGTATTACCGATTATTATTTCTATCTTTGCAGTCAAATAAACAAAAAATCTGGCTCAAGTTACTCTGCGGGCTTCAACAGCCTATATGTGGAGGTTGTTGTTAGAATTAAAATTTATAGTCCTTTTGTCACATAAAGAGGATAAGATTCTTATTTCTAATTTGAACCCTCAAAAGAGTAATTTTACAAATTGATTTTTTCTTAGATTACTTTTCAGAATTTCCATTCTCTGATTATTATACAACCATCTGAATGTCCGTGGTAGAATACGATTACCTCATAGTTGGCGCAGGCTTGTTCGGCTCGATGTTCGCGTATCAAGCTAAGAGAAAAGGCAAAAAATGTCTCGTGATTGACAAGCGTCCTCAACTTGGCGGAAATCTCTATTGTGAAAATAAGGAGGGTATTAACATACACAAGTATGGAGCACATATTTTCCATACCAACAGCAAGCGTGTATGGAACTTTGTAAATTCGTTGGTTGAGTTCAATCGCTATACCAATTCTCCTGTTGCAAATTATCAAGGGAAATTATATAATCTTCCGTTTAACATGAACACCTTCTATCAGATGTGGGGAGTCACCACACCCGAAGAAGCAGAAAAGAAGTTGGAGGAACAACGGTTCGAGGCCATCGAAAAGATGCAGACCGAGGGGATTCAAGAACCCCGAAACCTTGAAGAGCAGGCCCTGTCTCTTATCGGCAAGGATATCTACGAAAGACTGATAAAGGGATATACCGAAAAACAATGGGGGCGAAAATGCACAGATCTCCCAGCATTCATTATCAAACGCCTCCCCATTCGTTTGGTTTTCGACAACAACTATTTCAATGATGGCTATCAGGGAATACCCAAAGGAGGGTATAACAAGCTCATAGAAGCCTTGCTCGAAGGTGTAGAGACCAAAGTGGACATGAACTTCTTTGATTATTCTGATGATTGGAAAAAGATTGCAGACAAATTGGTTTTTACAGGAAAAATTGATGAATTTTTCAACTATCAATTGGGAAAACTTGAATACCGCACTGTACGTTTTGAGGAAGAAACAATCAATTCTGCAAACTATCAAGGCAATGCCGTCATCAACTACACTGACGCAAATGTTCCATATACACGAATAATTGAACACAAACATTTCGAATTGTTCGGACAAGACATTAACAAATGCCCAAAGACAATAATTTCGAAAGAGTTCTCAACAGAATGGCAACCAGGGATGGAACCATATTATCCAGTCAATGACGAAAGGAACAATTCCCTTTATCAACGATATAAAAAATTGGCAGACAAAGAGGCAAATGTAATTTTTGGCGGTCGTCTGGCAGAATACAAATATTACGACATGGCACCTATCGTAGATAGAGTGCTTAACATGGAAATTAAATGACAACAAACAAAGTAGCATTAATCACTGGAATCACAGGACAAGACGGGAGCTATCTCGCAGAGTTTTTAATCGACAAGGGATATGAAGTGCACGGACTTCTACGAAGAAGTTCATCATTCAACACACAACGAATTGAGCATCTCTACCTTGATGAGTGGGTTCGCGACATGAAGAAGCAGCGACTTGTCAACCTTCATTGGGCTGACATGACCGACTCGTCGTCGCTCATTAGAATTATTGGTGAGATTAAGCCGACAGAAATATACAATCTTGCGGCACAGAGCCACGTAAAAGTCAGCTTCGAAGTGCCGGAATATACAGCGGAAACCGATGCCGTGGGGGTATTGAGGTTGCTTGAGGCTGTGAGAATATGTGGACTTGAAAAATCTTGCCGGATCTATCAGGCCAGCACATCAGAATTATTTGGACAAGTTCAGGAAATTCCTCAGAAGGAAACAACACCATTTTATCCGCGCTCACCTTATGCTGTTGCAAAATTGTATGGCTTTTGGATCATAAAAAATTATCGCGAGAGCTACAATATGTATTGCTGCAACGGAATATTGTTCAATCATGAAAGTGAACGACGAGGCGAAAATTTCGTAACAAGAAAAATTACGTTGGCAGCAGCGCGAATTGCACAAGGTTTTCAAGATAAACTATATCTTGGCAACCTGAATGCTCTGCGCGACTGGGGCTATGCAAAAGACTATGTGGAATGTATGTGGCTGATTCTCCAACAGGACAAGCCAGAGGACTTTGTAATTGCCACAGGCGAATATCACAATGTAAGGAATTTTGCCTCCCTTGCCTTCCATCACGTTGGAATTGACTTGGAATGGCAAGGTGAAGGCATCAATGAAAAGGGAATCGACAAAGCGACAGGTAAATCACTGGTTGAGGTGGATCCACAATATTTCCGCCCATCTGAAGTTGAGCAATTGTTAGGAGATCCTACAAAAGCAAAAGAAAAACTTGGTTGGAATCCACGCAAGACAAGCTTTGAAGAACTCGTAAGAATCATGGTTGAACATGATATAAAGTTTGTGAAGAAAATACATTTGAAATCACAAATTTAATAATAGATAATTCTTTATATTGGATATGACTTTAACGCCTGAATCTAAAATATATATTGCCGGACATCGTGGACTTGTCGGCTCTGCCATTTGGAACAATCTCTTACAACGAGGCTACACCAATCTCGTCGGTAGAACTCATTCTGAATTAGACCTGACGAATCAGCAAGATGTTGACGATTTTTTCTGCAATGAACGACCCGATGCGGTTGTGTTGGCAGCTGCATTTGTGGGTGGAATTATGGCAAATAGCCTTTACAGAGCAGACTTCATCATGCAAAATATGATGATGCAGTGCAATGTCATCTCAAGTGCTTATAAATACAAAGTGAAGAAACTTCTTTTTCTGGGCTCAACTTGCATCTATCCAAAGAATGCCCCACAGCCCATGAAAGAAGATGCGCTGCTCACCTCACCATTAGAATATAGTAACGAGGAATATGCGATAGCAAAGATTGCAGGATTGAAAATGTGCGAGAGCTATAATTTTCAATACGGAACGAATTATATTGCTGTAATGCCAACTAATCTTTATGGACCTAACGATAATTTCCATTTAGAGAATAGCCACGTAATGCCAGCAATGATGCGCAAAATCTATTTAGCAAAGCTCATCAATGAGAACAACTGGGATGCCATTCGGGTGGACATGAACAAGCGACCGATTAATCCCGTTAAAGCCTTGGCAGAAAAAATAGGAAAAGACAATGTTGACGGCGAGTGCTGTAAAGAACGTATCTTGCAGGCATTGAGGTTTTATGGCATCGAAGATAATCGAGTAACTCTTTGGGGAACGGGCTCGCCACTGCGTGAGTTTCTTTGGAGTGAGGATATGGCAGATGCTTCGGTACACATCCTTCTAAATGTAGATTTTAAGGACATTATCGGCATAGACAAGTATTCGAGCGTGTTTTACGGCACTGCTACTGATGGAGAAGTAGATCGCAACAATAGCGAGGGGCGTGGCGGTGCCATTCCCTCCCTTGGCGAGATACGCAACTGTCATATCAACATAGGTACGGGACAGGAGCTGACCATCAAGCAACTCTCCGAACTCATTGTACGAACCGTTGGCTTCACGGGAACCGTTGTGTGGGATGAAAGCAAACCCGACGGTACTCCACGCAAGCTCATCAATGTGTCAAAACTTCACTCTTTAGGTTGGACGCACAAGGTGGAAATAGAGCAGGGCGTGCAGAAGTTGTACGACTGGTACAGGCAGTCGCTGCAAGGATAAAGAAGAAATAGACTGCTAAAGAATACATTTTAATTTAATAATATGTACAAGGATGTGAACAAAAAACATACTCCGCAAACATTTTACGCAGCTGATAAATACGGTCATAAATGGGAATTGACAGTAGACGGCAAACTTGTTAGCTCATATTAGAGTGTGGATTGCCTGCAGGTGGGTACAGGAAGCTATGAGTCTCAGCTTATTCGTTTAGAAACCACAACACAATTTAAGGATGTGGATTTAGTAAGAGTGTCCACAGATATGGCAAAAGGACGAAAAGGGAGAGGTTACGAAGTAAGCATGACCCTCGGTTTGGATAATGACAAGTTCAGTAGTACACGTAAATACACGAAAAAAGAAGATCTCAATGATGACCTAAGTAATTTATATATTACTAAGGGTAACATAGATAGTGATAAGATTAATTGATTTCAGATGACAAATAAAAAGACAAAAATCATAAAGCAGACACAGCCAGAGCCAATATTCGATTTGCAACTGCATGATATCGATGCGTTGGCGGATGCTTTGCAATCATTCGCTGGAGGTAACAAGTTCATAGCACGTATGACGACGACAAGTCCAAGAGGAAAGAAGGGACTGAAACTCACCTATCAGTTCAAGATTAAGTTGCGAGGTATCACCAAGCCACCCGTATGGCGGCGTGTGTTGGTACCTGCCAACTTCACCTTCTCAGGATTCCATGCCGTAATTCAAGAGGCGTTCGGCTGGTGGAACGAACATCTGTATAGCTTTGGAGACACACCTTACAGTCGTGTGCTGACGATAGCCGAGATACATGAGGATGATTGGGGCGATGCTCCCGACTATAATGCCCGCGAGTTCACGGTGGGAGAGTTTTATGGAGAAAAGCTCGCTCCTAAGCATAAACTCTGTTACGTTTACGATTTCGGTGATGACTGGATTCACGACATCACGCTTGAGGACATTATAGAAGAATTGCATCCCCATGCCTCGTGTACGGCTGGCAAAGGAGCTTGCCCCGAAGAAGATTGTGGCGGATCGTGGGGATATGAAGATATGAAAGAATACGGAGAGGTTGAGGATTCCAAATACTTTGACTTGGAAGCGGCTAAAGCATCTGTAGAAGCGGTTGAACCCGAAGGATATGAACCATGGTGATACAATAGTATGTTAATCAAAAAAATGTGGGATAAGTCTATTAGCATGGAAACCAAATACCTCCTACACACAAACTGACGGCTTGTGTTTTTCCATAAAACAGCTGAGATAGCTTTATAACCCCCGACGTTTTATAGTAGATTCGTCAAATAATAATATCGACACCAATGGAAACTCATCGAAAATGATGCAAGCAGATCCACGCCAAATCCTTCGATTTTGATATTGAAGAAGAGTGGGGAAATGGGTGGGAGTATAATGTTCTTGAGTTTGTTAGAGGATGCCGTAAGTTTAAACGGAAGAAAACCACCAGTTTCGACCACAATACCTTTCCCGTCGACAAATCGGCACTTGATATATAAAAGATAATGGTGACATACGAAGTGATAAAGAAATGGAAATGTAAGTGCGATAACCCTTCCGGCATCGACATGGAGAAAGTGCTACGGATGTTCTGAAAAAAAGGATTGTAGCAGTATATAGCAACAGCTACTTTTTCAAGTCGTTTGAATCATAGAAATTTAACCTATCATAAAAGCACTGATTTGAAATATAGCAACAATTATACAGAATCCCAATGAAGAAAATAATTATAAAAGTACATAAATTCGGTCCTTTAAAAAATGTACAGTTTCAATTGGCACCATTTATGATTTTTACAGGAAAATCTAAATTAGGAAAGAGTTATGCCAATTACCTTACATATTATTTTTTTAACAGTCTTTTAGATTTTGAAGAGATGACAGGCTTCTATAAAGAGTTTGCCAAAGATCAAGACTCGGGAGAATTTATAATTACCGAGGAGATGCTGTCATCTTATCTGAATGAGCATGTAGAAAATTTTATGCGTTCGTTTTTGGGTGATCCGGATTTGGAATGTCATGTAGAGTATCAATTCTTGGATTTTGGTAACCCCATATCTGTTTCATATCAAAAAATAAAAGTTACAGAAGAAGACAGAGAAAAAGGAGCAAAAGACTTGGTGAGACTAACCATTAATGGGGATTCTTTTTCACAACGCGTATTCCTATCAGTTGATACAACGGTTGCGCTTTCATTAAAGTTTTATATTTTCCGTATATTGTCGGGATATTCCTATATGCGAGCACTTCTCTTTCCACCGGCTAATGGAGCATTGGTTAACGCGGATTATTCCATCATAAATTCTGTTGTGCAAGACAATAAGAGGGGAATGTATAATCGGTTCTTATTGGATAATAACTATTGCACAACTTGTGATGAAACTGAGAGCAAATCGGACTATTTCTCTTCTATACAAGAGATTGTGGGCGGAGACATTATCACAAAAAATAACAAGGAATATTTGGTTTTGTCCGATGGAAAACATATTAATATGTCTGCGGCAGCTTCATCCATTAAGGAAATAAGCCCGTTACTTTATCTTCTTAAGAACAATCCAGAAGCAAGAGCTTCTGTGTGTTTGGAGGAGCCGGAAGCACATTTGCATCCAGCAATGCAAATAGCTGTTGCTGATTTGATAGCACAATGTATCAATAGAAATTATATATTTACTATTACCACTCATAGTGACTATTTCTTGGACAGAATTAATCAGTTAATTAAATTAGGAAATATTCGAGCAAAAGACAAGGAAAAATTTAATGCTTATAGTGTAAAGAATTGTATAAGTCCGTTAGTCTTTATAGATTCGTCAATGGTCAAGGCGTATTATTTCCATCAAGAGAACACATCATCTCAAGTCATTATAGACGATTTGTCAATTAACGAGGGAGGTATCCCGATGCTGACTTTTTTTGAGACGGTTACAAAAATGAGAGAACAGGACGAGGAGATTAACGCATTGCTTTTTAACTGTTAACGGGGGAAATGATATCTATTGATACTTTACAAAACTCAATCTACCAAAAGTCTTATTTTACGCAGCATTCCGGTCGAATAGTAAAATCGGAGATACAAGTAGAGACTGGAAAATTGGAAGAATGTGAGTTTTGTTTTCACGGAACAATAACAGAAGTCAGTAAGGAACTTCTCAAAAACTGTAAGGACATTTTTTGCAAGGTTTCGAAGGATCTTAGTTTCTCTTGTGAATGTGATGGTATCTTTTTGTTGGAAAAAGATGGGACAAATTATATATTATTTGTTGAACTTAAATCTAACTTTAACAAAAGAGCGATCATGCAAATAGCCATATCAGATATAAGATACAAACTGCTTTGCTGCGGAATAGACGGTTTTGATATAAATGATTATCAGGAAATAGGTCTTATAATTAGCTATCCTCCCACTTCAAGTGTGACAGATAATAGCAGTTATAAATTGGCAAAAACAGAAATGGTGATGGAGCTTTATAAACGCTCACTCTATGCACTAAACGAAAAATTGATAAAAGACAAACAAGTGATGTTGAATGACTGTACATTTCAGTGGAAGCCATGGAATGTGGCACAACGGATAAAGCCCATTAACCTTGTTGTCAGGCATATTGAAGTTCCGAAAGGCAGGAGTTCTTGTTCCATAGATTTAGATTCCGTGCTTTAGTAAAAGAACAGTAATTAATATGTGGCACCGATCGTGGAGAAAGTGCTGCGAATAATTATGAATTTTGAATTACACATCGCTCCGTGTTTTATCGCAGAAAACTTTTAATACAGAAACATATAGATAATGAGCAAGCAGCGAATCATCTATTTTGATCTTGCTAAATTTTTGGCGATTACTTTAGTGTGCGTTGGGCATGCGTATTATTTTGGCGATGAAATGCAGAGCAAGGTTCGTCCTATCATTTATTCTTTCCACATGTCATTGTTCATGACGATGTGTGGTTTCTTTTCTCATAGCTCATTTTTGTTGCCATTCAAACACTTTCTGATAAAAAAGTGTAAACAACTACTTGTACCGTCTGTAGTAGACTCTTTGCTTTTGGCAGCGATAGCGTATGCTAATGGGGGGGGTATATGTGCGAACTTTATGGAGGCGTATGGTTTCTAAAATGCCTGTTTGCCTGCTATATAGTGGTGTATATAAGTAAAAAAGTGATTCGCAATGATGTCACGGCTTGTGCAATATCTTCTATAGCAATGCTTGCAATCCCATACGGTGGAAGCCTGATGATAAACTATTATCTTCTGTTCTTCTGGACCGGATATTTTTTGCGAAAACATTATCAATGGTACGATAAACACACAAAGCTAATAACGTTCTTGTCACTCATTGTGTTTACTCTTTTAATCTTACTTGGAAAAGGGCACGTCGTAGATAAAGTAACATTGCAAGCCATTATATCAATGCCGACCTATATCATTACGGAATATATCGTAGGGCTTGCTGGTTCAATGCTATGTTTAGGTATATGCAAAACCGTATGTTCTATTGCTTCACCATCAAAAATGATAGATGAGTTGTCGAATATAGGAAAATACACGCTGGGCATCTATGTCGTTCAGATTTTCGTGCTTGAACGCTTAGCTGTTGCTATTCCATGTTTTCAGGTTTCTGAAATAGGAGTTCTTGAAGATTTTGTTATACTGCCTATTATTGGCATCGTTTTCACTTTAATCTCCTACTACATTGTCAGACTTACATCAAGAATACGATGGGTAAATAATATGTTTTATGGTGGGCAATATGTAAGGTAAATCTATTATTTAAAACATACGATATGATATGTATGATATTTTAGCTTCGACAAGAAAGAACAATTGAACAGGCAATAAAGTAAGCTACGTGGAAGGAATATTAATATATTTTGGTAATGAATTAATAACTGCACATTATTATTGCAATGCCCCAGAAACTATCCAATAATAGAAGAATTGCCAAAAATACAATGATCATGTATGGGCGAATGCTCATCATGATGTTTATTTCGTTATATACTTCAAGAATAGTATTTAATGCTTTAGGTATTAATGATTTTGGACTATATAATGTCGTTGGAGGGATCATCGTATTTTTTACTTTTATCAACGGGGGACTTGCCAATGCAACAAGGAGATATATAACTGCAGAATTAGCTAATGGTGACGAAGACACACAAAGAAATGTATTTAATCTTTCTATTTTGTCTCACATCATAATTGCTGGTGTGATATTATTATTAGCCGAGACAATTGGGCTATATATAGTAAATACATACTTGAATATCCCCCCTGGTAGAATGACAGCAGCGAATATCGTGTATCAACTATCGGTCATATCTGCTGTTTTTTCAGTTATGCAAACACCATTTTCTGTCACGATTGTTGCGTACGAAAAAATGTCAATTTATGCCTACTTTACAATTCTTGATTCCATTTTTAAACTGTTGACAGCTTATATTCTAACTATATATCTTGGAGACACATTAATTCTCTATGCTTTTTTGATATTTGGTATAAGCGTAATAAATATAATAATCTACCGTATATACTGTTATCGGAAGTTTTCTATATGTAGATGGAAGAGACCACATAATAAAATACTATTAAAAGAGATGTTTGGATTCATGGGATGGAATCTGACAGGGCAAGCTGCTATTGTTGCCACTAATCAAGGAGTCAGCTTCTTAATTAATATATTTTATAATGTAGCAGTTAATGCAGCTATTGGTGTGAGTAATTCGATTGTAGGAATTGTTAATGGTTTTGTATCTAATTTTCAAATCGCATTTAATCCTCAAATCATAAAGTTATATGTCACAAATGAATATGACGAATTGGTAATTTTAGCTCAGAGATGCACCAGGCTAACGAGCTTTTTGATGTTAATTTTTATCATTCCTATCTCTTTTGAGGTTAAAGATTTGCTTACATTATGGCTTGGCGATTATCCGCAATATGCTCCAGAGTTTTGTGTGCTTACGCTAATAGCAATATATTTTGATAATTTGGCTGGGCCTATGTGGATGATTAGAAACGCACACAAAAATATAAAGCAATATCAAATTATTGTTTCAATTATATATAGTATGTGTTTTTGGGGAGGATGGCTTACTTTGGCAATAGGATGGGTTCCTTATAGTGTAATAGGGGTGAGAATCCTCGTTTTTGCTTTTCTTTTTTTTGTCCGTGTATATGCTGTGAAATTGTTAATTCCCAAGCTTTCAATTTCCAACTATGTATACGAAGTCATTTTTAAATCCTTATTAATTATTATTGTGCCTATAGCTGGAATGACATATTTTAGTAATATAGATTTCGGAGGACTTTTTTCTAATATAATAATTAAATGTTTAGTAGGTTTCGCTTTAACATGCTTATCTATTTCTATAATAGGCCTGTCCAAGACAGAGCGAAATTATATGTTTGCATATATTAAAGGGAAAATTTTACAATAACAATTTATAATGCCAATTTTAGCAAATCTACAGAATTGCACGGGATGTGCAGCATGTTTTAATGCCTGCAAGTTTGATGCTTTGCATATGTGCGAGACTGGGACATTTGGTCATTTGTATCCTTCAATAGATGCTCAAAAATGTGTTGAGTGTAAAGCATGCGAACATGCTTGTCCCGACCTACATCAACAAGCTTTTTGTAAGGCAGAATGCTCGTATGCAGCATGGGCTAAAGATTTGACGGAAAATAAAAAATCCACTTCGGGCGGAGTGGCTACCATTGCTTCGCAATACATAATCAGTAAAAAAGGCATCGTATATGGTTCAGCTTCTGAGGGACTGTCAGTTCACCACATCAGAATAGAAAAAGAGCAGGACATAGATAAGCTTAGGGGATCTAAATATGTTCAAAGCTCCATTGATGACACCTTTACACAGGTAAAGGAGGATTTAAAGAGCAATCGTCCTGTACTTTTCATTGGGACCCCCTGTCAAGTGGCAGGGCTGAATAAGTTTTTGCGGAAGCCAAACTCCAATTTAATCACCATAGACTTAATCTGTCATGGAACACCTTCGCTTCGTTTTCTCAGACAGCATCTTTCTGCGAAAGTCTCAGATGTGAAAAGTATTACAAGGGTATCATTCCGTGAGGGAGGCTTTATCCTTAAGGCAGAGTCGAATTCATCAGTCCTATATCAGTCTACAGAATATTGGGAGAATAAAGAAAGGGATGCTTATTATCAAGCATTTTTAGGTGGCGGTTCCTTTAGGGAATCCTGTTATCATTGCAAATATGCTCAGGGCAGTAGGGTATCAGATTTGACAATAGGAGATTTCTGGGGATTAGGGAAAAAAGTTCCCTTTATCACTTCAATACCCAATGCCGGATATTCTGTCATTTTACCAAATACGGAAAAAGGGAGTTTTTTTTTGCAAAAGATTGCACCGTGGCTAAACTTAGTGAAGCGAGATTTGCATGAAGCTATAGAGGGTAATGCACAACTACAGCATCCTTTTATCAAATCTCGAGAGATAAAACTATTTAGGATGCTTCAAAAGTGTGGTTTAAGTTTACCTCAATCTTTAAAAATATCCAAGTTTTATGGCTGGATAGTTATTCACATACATTCTTTAATAACGAAAATTAGTTCATGAAACGAGTAGGGATTTTAACCTTTCATGCTTCTCATAACTATGGTTCAATGCTTCAGAATTTTGCATTGCAGCGTATTATTTCATCACTGTCAACTCTTGAGAATGAAATTGATGTTGAGACCATAAATTTCCGGACAGAAAAACAGAAAGAATTATACAGATATTTTGTCTCTTACGTTGATATTATTAGACATCATGGATTGCTGTTGCAAATGTTTTTAGAAAGGATTTATCATAAATCCCTAAAAAATAAGAATGAATTATTTGAGCAATTTTTAATTGAGCATTTAAAACTATCCAAAGAGGTTAATAACGACAAACAACTTCGAGCATTACCAAAGTATGATAAATACATAGTAGGATCTGATCAGATGTGGAATACCACTGCAATGGACTTCGATTGGTCATACTTCTTAGACTTTGTTTCCCCGAGTTTACAGAAATATTCATATGCTGCAAGTATGGGTCCCCATCCCGAGCGAGTACAGAAGCTTGATGTTTCTTCTAAGGAAAAAATTGCAAGGAGCTTAAATTCCTATCAAAGCATTAGTGTCAGAGACAAGGAAACTGCTATGGAATTACACAAATTAGGTGTGACAAAAGAAATCAGGGTAGATCTGGATCCAACACTGTTGTTGACAGCTGAAGAATGGTCTCGGTATATACAGGAGGAGCCTGAATATAAAAAATCAGATGAATATATACTCTTATATCATCCAAGATATGATAAACACATATATGATGAAGCTCGTAATTTATCAGAAAGAACAGGTTTGAAAGTAGTCTGTACTGTTTTTTCAGGACTGAATGATCTTCACTATCCTACATTTTATAGACAGTATGGAACGGGGCCATGGGAGTTTCTTAATCTGATCAAGAATGCAACTTATGTGATTGGTGGCTCTTTTCATCTTATAGTTTTTTCTATTTTGTTTAACAGACCATTTATTGCGGTTGATGGTATGTCAGATAGCAGAATCAGGAACTTGCTGACATTATGTAATTTAGAACTTTTATCAACTACCAAAGCAAACAAGATAGAGGATATTCTGGAGCAAACGAGAAAAATTGATTTCGAAGCAGCTGTGACTATTTTGGAAAAGGAACGGAAAAATTCCATTTCATATCTACGTTATATTTTACAATAACTTTCCCGGTTATAAGATAAAGAACACAATGTCACAAATTAGTATCATAATAGCAATCTACAACTCGGATAAATTTCTATTGAAATGTATAGACTCTATAAAGTTACAGACATTTACTGATTACGAAGTGTTGTTAGTAGATGATGGTAGTACGGATAAATCGTCAAGTATTTGTAAACAGTATGCTGAGACAGATACTCGGTTTAAATATTTTCACAAACAAAATGGGGGCGTGGCATCTGCAAGAGAATATGGTCTGTTACATGCAACCGGTAAATATGTTATCCATGTAGATTCAGATGATTGGATTGATCCAAAGATGTTGGAGACGCTTTATAATGAAGCAGAAAGAACACAGATTGATATGCTTATATGTGATTACTATTATGATACAGTATTGTCATCAAGTGTATGCAAGCAAGAACCTGGCTCTCTTGATAACAAAAGCATTATTATCGAGCTGTTAAATGGAACTCTCCATGGGTCATGTTGGAATAAGTTGGTCAAAAAGGAAACCTTAATAAAACATGTTTTGCATTTTCCGAATTGCGATATATGTGAGGATTTATATATCAACATAGCACTTTTGTTAAAGGAGATTAAGGTTGGCTACATCAATAAAGCTTTTTATCATTATGTTCAGCGAGGCAATGGAAACAACATTACTGGCAGTCGAAACACAAAAGCTGGATTAAATGCACTTCATGCTGCAAAAAGTTTCAGGATTTTATTGGGTAACACTTCTTTTTGGCGTCTTTTTGTAGAAAAGGAAATGCCGTGGATGGCTTACGCCACACTCTATCACGGTGCGGCCATGAACGGAAGGGAGTTTGCCCAGTGTTTTGGAGATTTAAGGCAGGTGAGAGATATTAGTATAGAACTGAAGGTTGCGCTTAGATGGTATGGTCTGGGAAGAATGTTGGTTTTAGGAAGGAAAATAGTAGGAAAATGGCGATAAACACACAAGATATAAACTTTACACATTACACGGTTACGCAGAAGCGTTTAATCAATTTCGATTTGCTTAGAGTGGCTGCAATGTTTGGAATTGTGGTGTTACATTACTTCACTCATGGTTTGTATAAACATTTTGAGATTTACTCGGGTGGGGCAATGTGGTATTCCTTGTCTACGTATAATTTCATTATGTCAGAAATGGTATACGAGATATGCCATATTGCTGTGAATTGTTATGTTATGATAACAGGCTATTTTATGATAACAAAACCTTTTAAGCTGAACAGGTTGACAGTATTATGGGTTGAGGTATTGTTTTATGCTGTGGGTTTGTATGCGGTCTTATGTTGTATGGGCTTACAAGCTTTCCAAATAAAAGAGTTGATAAATGCAGTATTTCCTATCACTTTTAAAGAATATTGGTTTATGACCAATTATATGGGTTTGCTCATTTTCGCTCCGGTCTTGAATGTCTTTGTTGCTCATGTTAGTAAAAGCAAGTATTTGTTGACATTAATAGGATTGGGAGGAATAAGCTTAACTTTATTAGTAAAGTTTCCTTTAGGTGACACTTTTGGTGGAAGTTATGGGTTATTGTGGTTTATTTTTTTGTATTTGGTTGCTGGTTATGTTAGACTATATGCAAGAAGTATGAATCATTATGGTAGAAAAGCCATTGTCGCTGCGGTTATTACTTTTACATATCATGGCTTGATAGCTATACTTATTTCTTTATTTCATGGTACAAATATTACACCTTTTGGTTTTAGCTATAATGGTTTTTTGTTTTTTTTCTCGCTCTATGTCTTTCTTTGGGTTAGAGGTTTAACCATAAAAGAAAATGTTTTGACAAGATGCCTCGTTAAGATAGCTCCTTATACACTTGCAGTCTATCTGATAAGTGATAATGTGATGGTGAGGAAAATATTATGGGAGGAGATATTCGTATGTCAAGGAATGCTTAATGATAGTTTGTTTATATTCAAAATGTTAACGAGTTGCTTTATAATTTTCACAATATGTATAAGCATCGATTGGTGCAGAAAAAAAATATTTGAAATATCAGGAATAAATTACATCATACGTTTAATATCTGAAAAGATAGAGTGCGTGTTAAAACGCGCCGTTATTACATTTGATTCATAATAATATTAAGAATATAAACATATGTGTACTTCTGAATGGTATTGTAAGACGATGTATGGTTCGCCACGCATCGTTTACCATTACGAGAAGCCAATGTTAGCCGTTGTCAAGACGGCTAATGATAAGGATGGACGAGTCACAACCCTAATGAGGAATGTTGGGAATGAAAAAGCCATAACGTCATATAACAGTTCTGATACCTATCAAAAAAGCGAATTATACCAGCTTAGGGCAGATAGCGAAAAGTATAAAGAATATAAACGGAAATCTTTAGTAAGGTTAAAGGAAGTTGTAAAATAGTAACTATATAACCAATGATATTAAGTATTATTGTGCCAGTATATAATGTTGAGAAGTATCTTGAAAGGTGTATAGAATCATTAATCCATCAAGATATAGAACCATCGGATTATGAGATAATCATGGTAAACGATGGCTCTACGGATCATAGTGGTATCATAGCAGAACAATTGACTTCAAAATATGAAAACATTATATTATTTAACCAGAGAAATCAAGGATTAAGCGGAGCGAGAAATTCTGGTCTGAAGCTATGTAGAGGAAAATATGTAATGTTTGTGGACTCTGATGATTTTTTGGAGAAAAATAGTCTGATGTATTTGATTACTTTATGCGAAAAAGAACGACTGGATTTATGTCATTTCCCTTTAATGGTCGAACATACAGACGGCTCTTTTTCAAAAGACGTTTTTAATACGCTTTCCTTCAATAGAATTTATAATGCGTATGATATTAACAAGGATGGAATATTAATAGGTTCAGTCTGTTCCAATATCATTAGAAGAAAACTTTTAGACGATTATCATCTGAGATTCGAAGTTGGAATTACTCATGAAGATGTGGAATTCACGACACGATTGTTTTGCCATGTTAAAAGGGTTATGCTTGTTAATTCAACTGTATATTATTATATGTATAATGGATCATCATTGTCAAAAGATCAATCATTTGCTAAAGCAAACAAGTATCTGTGTGATTCTGCAAGAGTAACATTTTTATCAAAAAAATATGTACGAGAAGCAGACATAGATAAGAAATTAAAGAAATTGATTATATGTCATGTCAATACAGGTTTTGTTGGTCTATTAATAAACTTATTGATTTATCCTAAATATCAATATGAATCAGTACAGACTCTTGTTGAAACAGCCAAATATTTGGGCGTTTATCCGGTTAAGGGTGATTTTTCAAATCTCAAAATCAAAATAGCAAGCTTATTTTTGAACAATATATCTATGTTCCTATATCTGTATAAAACAAGAAGTCAATATGCAAAAATGTAAAGTGTCCGTTATAATCCCTGTATACAATGTTGAACAATATATAGAGCGGTGTGCTCGTAGTTTGTTTGGGCAAACATTATCAGAAATGGAATTTATATTTGTTGATGATGGTACACCAGACAGAAGCATAGATGTATTAAAGTTGGTGTTAGAGGATTATCCTAAGCGTAAAGAACAAACGATAATTCTGAAAAACGATACTAACAGAGGACAGATGCAAACACGTATTAGGGGTCAATTAAGTGCAAAAGGAGAGTACCTTGCAGCGGTTGATTCCGATGATTGGATAGAATCAAATGCTTTTGAGAATCTTTACAAACAAGCTAAAGAGACAGACGCTGATGCTGTGGTGTTCGGGTATCAGCGTGAATATAAAAATAGAACAGAAAAATGTGTGCGTTTTTTTCCATATGCGAATGGGAAACAGTTTGTGAGAAATGTATATAATCATGCTTTTGAGTTTTTTACTTGGGGTGCGTTGGTTAAAAATGATGACAGATTTAGGAAGATATTGCATCTGTACAGCGAAAAACCTGAGTGGGAACGAATAACAATGTGGGAGGATGTAGCAGTGATGTTGCCTTACTATTACGGTACAAATAAAATTAGGTTTACTAAAGATTGTTTTTACCATTATAACAAGGCAAACGAAAACTCTGCTGTAAACACACAGGATATCAAAAAAATGCGTGAAGCTTACCAGGTAATGGATTTTTTAACAGAAATGTTTGCTGATGATAATGAAATGAGTTTGACAATCAATATGTTGAAATTGGGCGCAAAGGGAGTGTTGCTTAGCGAACATACTTTGAATCAATGGCGACACGAACATCCTGAAGCAAATAAGGATATATTAAAATATAAATCAATTCCCCTTAAACTCAGAATATTTTATTATCTAATAGCTTTGGGCTTCGATTGGCCGTATCATTTGTATAGTAGGATGAAAAGATTCAGGAGCTAATGTTATCAATCTTTTTCTAAAAAGTCGTTTCACTACTAATATCGTTAAGTATGAGAAAATTACTTTCTATCCTTATACCTGTGTATAATGGAGAAAAATATATTAACAAGTGTTTAGATAGTCATCCCTTGAAAAGCGTTTAACAGCCTGATTATCAATAAAACAATCGCTTACGAACTTGTATGTTTCTACAAAGTTTCTACCTTTGCATGGTAAGACCTTGCAAATCAACGATGAATAAATTTCCAATCAAAGTTCGTCTGGCATCATTATTTTGGGTTTTTGAGGCAATGTTCTCTCCTAAGAATTCTCTGTACAAGTTATCCAATCTGATAAATTGCGATTTGTTTGGGCAGTTTTTTCTTCTCTTTACAGCAAGGACATTGGTCGCATGGCCGAACCCATCCGTCTGATGGTCGGTCTGCTTATCTTTAAACACCTTCGTAATGTTTCAGACGATAGCGTCGTGGAGCAGTTCTCAGAAAACACCTACTTCCAGTATTTTAGTGGAATAGAGACATTCCACATAGACGCTCCCTGCGTTCCTACCGAGTTTGTTGAGTTCCGCTGTCGCATCGGGGAAACAAGCATGGAGCTAATACTCAAGGAGAGCATTCGCATCAATCTTTTATCGATGCCCACAGTAGATAGGAAACGATGGGGAAAGAAAGCAAGGCAGACCATCGGTTAGGGAGAAACTTCTACATGGATCTCTTCGGAGACTTCATCAATGTCATGCTTGCAGCTGTCGTATTTAACTTTAAAAGAGCCATGAGGCTTCTTCTAAAGCTTATTGAAAGAGTGATTATATAGTGCTGTGGGAGACTGAAATTATTTTTTCAACACCAATTCTTTTCGCAGGTTTATACGAGAAATGATATGTCGCCTTTTTTAGTGTCGACTAATTAATAATAGATTGTATGAATAGTATTATACAAAAAGATTTATATAGATATATTGGTAGTGCAAGCAATTCTTGGTTACAGATAATACGTTATGTGTTTTTTGTGCCAGGATTCCAATATATATATATATATCGTAAATGTCAGCTATCAAAAATTCGAATAATGAAATTGTTTTGGTTGATATTATTAAAGTTATGTTCCTTTTGGACAAAAATACAAATTCCTTATTCGACAGTTATTGCCGAGGGATTTAGAATAGTTCATTTTGGAAATATAGTGATTAACCCTGATGCAAGAATTGGAAAGAATTTTAATATAGCGCAGGGTTGTTTGGTTGGCAATTCAAAAGGCAAGGTTGCAGGTGTGCCTGTAATAGGTAACAATGTATGCATGAATGCTAATAGTATAGTGATAGGAGGAATCAGAATAGGTGATGATGTTTTAATAGCCCCGGGTGCGTTTGTTAATTTTGATGTACCTGATAACAGTATAGTTATTGGTAACCCTGGAAAGATAATAAACAGGAACTCATCTCCAACCCAAAAATATATTGTATATCCTATATAGCATATAAGAGCTAATATTATATTCACCATATAAATATAGTATAATATGAGTAAATTACTTTCTATTCTAATACCTGTGTATAATGGAGAAGCATATATTAATAGATGTTTGAACAGCATTGTACAGCAAGGTGGTTTTAATGAGGAGGTTGAGATAGTCATAATAAATGATGGCTCCAATGATAAATCTTTAAGTATTTTAAAAGAATACGAAACTAAATATGATAACATACGTTTAATTTCTCGTGAAAATAAGGGAATTGGTCCAACCAGAAATGAATTACTTGACAATGTTTCAGGTAATTTCTTCTGGTTTATAGATGTTGACGACTATATTTCAACAAATTCATTGTCGTATATCATGCCTTTATTACGTAATGACAAATATGATGTTTTAATGCTCGGTTATTATTGGGGTAATCAAGAAAGAGGAAGGCATGTAAAATATACAGGTGAATACACTTCCGGGTTATCTCTGACTGCAAGTGGAATATATAATAACTCTTTATGGACGAGAGTGTATAGAACATCTATTGTTCATAATAATGATATTCGTTTTGATGATCTGTCGATGGGTGAAGATTTTGATTTTATTTTTCGTCTTATACCTTTAACTGGTAGAGTAAAATGTATTGATCATGAGTTATACTATTACATGGAAAATCCTGTGTCGGCAGTTTTCAATCCTAATATTGAACATAGACTAAACTCTTCTAAAGATACGATGAAATGTCTGCTGAGAGCAAAGCAAATGATAGACAAGATTGATGATGTTAATACACAGAATGTTTTGTCAAAGCCTTATAGTATGTTTATAAAGGGCTACATTCATTCAATTCTTACTTATTCATTTGCAGAATCTTACAAAAGAGATGTTTTTAATAAAATGAGAACCTTAGCTTTGTTTAAGTATGCTAGCTTTCCTAATGATTTAAAGATGTTTTTAATCTGCGCAATGCTAAAGAATAAAAAACTTACAGCTTTATTATTATATTTGGATTCGTTGTATATGAGATTTTACGAAAATTAAGTTTTATACATCTAACTGATCTTATCAATATAATTTTGCATGTGGATTTATTTAATAATATTTTGTATTCCAGTTGTTTATTTCTTCGGAAACAAGAAGACAATCAATAGGAGCACTCATTTTCTTTTTTTGTATTTGTCGTTCCTTGCTTTGTTTGTTGGATTTTCTGATATGCTTGGTGGGTATGATAGATACATATATGGCGAAGTATTTGATACAATAGCTGATGTAACTACCGCTCGGAGGAGCTATTTAGATAATAATGTTTTTCTTTTTTTCCCAAGTGAGCCTGGGTATATTATTCTAAATATATTGCTCTCATATATAACAGAAAACCGATATATTTTCATTTTTATTTATACGCTTATTATTTATACACTTTTATTCATCTCCTTAAAAAGATATGCTCAAAACTATCCATTAACACTTGCTATATTTTTAGGATTGTGGTTTTTCTTTACGTTTACTTACTTGCGTCAGGTTTTAGGAGCTACAATAGCATGGCTCGGTATAGTATATGTAATAGAGCGAAAGTTTTGGAAGTTTTTACTGGTTTTTCTTATAGCGTGGTCTATACATAAATCGGCTATCATTTTTTTCCCAATTTATTTTATCCCGATAAAAAAATATCCTGCTCGAATTGTTTTACTTGTTATGGCTATTGCTCTTGTTATAGGGCTCTCACCTATACCAAATGCACTATTTAATGCATATGGAGATAGTTCTATAGTGGAGCAACAAGATGATTATAGCTCATCTGGTAGTATACGAATCGCGTATTTATTTGAAGCTTTTGTCTTCTTATACATTGTCCTATCTCAATATAAAGCTATAAGGAAAGAAAAAAGTGAAATTGTTTTGCTCAACATTGCTTTAATATTTTGTGCAATATTGTTGATTTTTGCACGTTCGGAAAATGGTGGTAGGCTTTCATGGTATTATATAATAGGCTTGATTTTAACACTTTCTAATATTGGTAGTAGATATAGAAATAAGAGTATGCTGAGTTTTGGATTAATCTTTTTGAGTTTGTTTATATATGTTCGTATATACGCTAGTTGGCAATCATTTTACTATCTTTATCCCTATAAAACTTTTTTTACAAACGGTTATAGAAAAATGGATACAGTGCACGACATATACGAATATGATGAGAAGTATGATGAAGAAAAGTTATACCGGCAACCCATAAGATGGAGTGTTAATTTAAAAAAATAACAAATCTCATGCTTATTACTGTTTTTACACCTACATATAATAGAGCTTCTTTTTTAAGAAATATATTCGAGTGTCTCACTCAACAGACATTTTATGATTTTGAGTGGATAGTAGTAGATGACGGTAGTACTGATAGTACAAAAGAAGTTATGAAAAAGATTGTTACAGAACATCATACTTTCCCTATTAAGTATATTTACAAAGAAAATGAAGGAAAGCATGTTGCTATTAATGTAGGTGTGAGAAAGGCAGAGGGTGAATTATTCTTTATTCTGGATAGTGATGATAAACTGCCAATTGATTCTCTCGAAACTGTTGCTAAATTTTACTCTCAAATTCAGAATAATCAGAAATTTGGTGGTGTTTCAGGGATAGATGGTTTAACAAATGGAGAAGTTCTTGGCAGTGGTTTACCTTCACCTATTATTGATGCTTCTACTATTGATATACGCTTTAAATATAAAGTAAAAGGAGATATGGCAGAAGTTTTTAGGACGGAAGTTATGAGAGAATTTCCTTTTCCGGAAATAAGTGGTGAAAAGTTTTGTCCAGAAGCTTTAGTTTGGAACCGTATAGCAAAGAAATATAAGCTAAGGTTTTTTAATAAAATTATCTATTTGGCAGAATATCAACATGATGGTTTGACAGCAAATATTATTAAAATACGAATGAAAAGCCCGGTTGGTTCCATGATGACTTATTCTGAAATGTTAAGTTTAGATATTCCTTTATTACAAAAAATCAAAGCAAGTATAAACTTTTGGCGTTTTAGTTTTTGTTCTGACAAAGTCGACAGACGTACTATACCTACTAAGTGGTCATGGACGTATCCGTTAGGATTGTTGATGCATTTTAAGGATGGTTTATAAAATATTATGTGATGAAAATACTCCATATTATAACTTCTCTGCATATTGGAGGTGCTGAAAAATTAATGGTAGATTTACTTCCAATGTTTAAAAAAAAAGGTTTGAATGTAGAGCTACTGTTGTTTGATGGAACAAGAACAGCATTTTACAATAAATTAATTGATCAAGGCTTAATAATCCATTCTTTAAATGAAAGAGGTCAAATATACTCTCCTTTAAATATAATCAAACTTAAAAATTATATTTCACGTTTTGACATTATACACACTCATAATACGGCTTGCCAGCTCTTCGTACCGTTAGCAAAACACATATATACTGGGAATGCGAGACTGGTGACAACTGAACATAATACTACAAATAGAAGAAGAAAAATATTTTTTTGGAAACCAGTAGATTACTGGATGTATAAGCAGTATATTAAGATTATTGCAATTTCTGATAAAACTTCTGAGTTTTTGAGGTCTTATATTCATCTTAATAATATTGTCACTATATATAACGGTATAGATGTCGCTAAATTTAGTGCTGCTCAACCTGTTGTAAGAAACAATTTGGTGCCCGAATATACTGATGATGACATAATTATAACTATGGTAGCAGCATTTAGAAAGCAAAAAAATCATTTGTGTGTATTAAGAGCTGCCCAAATTTTACCAAAACATTTCAAGTTTTGTTTTGTTGGTGATGGTGAGTTGCGAATTAAAATATCATCTCAGATAAAAAGATTGAATTTGCAGGATCGCGTGTCTATATTGGGAAATAGAAATGATGTTGACAGAATTATGGCTGCAAGCGATATTATTGTATTATCTTCACATTGGGAAGGCTTTGGTTTAGTTGCAGTTGAAGGAATGGCTGTTGGCAAGCCTGTTATTGCAAGTAATGTTGATGGATTAAAACAAGTTGTAGAGGGATATGGTCTTTTATTTGAGGATGACGATTATAAAGAACTGGCTTCAAAAATAAAAGAGCTTGAAAGTGATAAGACATTTTATAATAAGATATCAACTCTGTGCTGTAAAAGAGCACATTTTTTTGATATTACCAATATGGCAAATCGATATATGGCTGTTTATCAAGAAGCTGATAAAGAATAAACTAAATAGTTTTTAGTTTAAATCTACGTAAAATGGTTAAGAAGAAACTAATTCGTGTAACCACGGCCGACATCAGTCTGAACTCGCTGCTAAGGGGGCAACTCAAATATCTCAATCAATATTATGAGGTGGTGGGAGTAGCCAAAGATACTGGCGTGCTTGACGAGGTGGCCGCGCGCGAGGGCATACGGGTGATTGATGCTCCTCTGGAACGACCTATCAGCATAGGCAAGGATATTAAGGCCTTGTGGTTTTTGTGGCGACTTTTTAGGCGAGAAAAGCCGTGGTGCGTACATGCCAACACGCCCAAAGGGTCGTTGTTGGCTATGGTGGCTGCATGGGCCGCGCGCGTGCCGAATCGTATATACACCGTGACGGGGCTGCGCTATCAAGCCACGACCGGCATGCTGCGCACTATATTGAAGACGATGGAACGCGTGACATGCTGCTGCGCCAACCATGTCATACCCGAAGGCGAGGGTGTGAAACGAGCGTTGAGGGAGGACAGAATCACAGGGAAGCAACTGCAAGTGGTACATCATGGCAACATCAATGGGAAGGACACCTCATATCTGTCACGCGAGGCCACGAGCGAGTTGCTGCGAGCGGAGAACAAGGAAACGCGGTTGATGGCGGATGCCACGCCCTTTGACGGGCGCCGGTATATGCGCCAAAAGTTGGGATATACAGACAATGATTTCGTTTTTATCCTTATAGCTCGTATGGTGAGAGACAAGGGCATTAATGAGTTGGCGGAGGTGATGAGTCGATTGGTGGGGCATTCCGCTGACTTGTCGCGGCAACCCAAACTCCTGATTGTGGGAGAAAAGGAGGTGCAGAGCGGTGGCAATATCACTCCGGAGGCACAACGTTTTTTGAGTGACTCCGCTGCCGTGTTCTATGCAGGACTCCAAAAAGACGTACGCCCCTACCTGATTGCGGCCGACGCGTTGGTGTTTCCGAGTTACAGAGAGGGTTTCCCCAATGTGCCCATGGAGGCGGGGGCGATGGAGTTGCCTTGCATCGTCACCAACATCAATGGTTGCAACGAGATCATTATCGATGGTGAGAATGGGGTCATCATCCCAGCGCCGGTTGATAGTCACGGCCATCTCATACATTTTGCCTCGGACGACGCGCAAGCAGACGGTTTCTCCTCGCCCATGGCCAAAGCCCTCTACCAGTCAATGTGCGATTTGATCAAGAACGCCGACAATACCAACATGATGGCTGCCAACAGCAGGAGGTTAATCCAAGAACGCTATGAGCAGCGTGATGTGTGGAAGGCGATGAGGCAAAGGTATGCTGAGCTGTGATTAAGAAAAATCCCTGTATGAGGGAAGAAGTTGTACAAAACCATCCCTCATACAGGGATTGTTTTGCACAAATGATCACTGTGTGAGGGATTTTTGCTAACTTCGTGGGCAATCAAGACATCAAACGATGATAGACACCATACTATATCAATACATGGATGAGATGCTTTGATACAGCACAGAGAAGCATTTATCGTAAAAGACGATATCGAGACTGGACATGGCATCGAGATACCGCTGTGGTATTTTGGTATGAACTATTAATCGAAATGTCAGTGGCAGAAAGATTTGCCTATAACATGCTCTTGTCAACAGGTAATATATAATTTAGTAAGCAATCGAAACGTTTAAATCAAAATAATTATGAAGACAGTAGTTGTTTTTGGTGCTACAGGCAATTTGGGAGCATACGTAAGCATGAAATTAAAAGACGACGGATATAATGTCGTTGCAGTAGGAGGAAGAAAAAACGACAATGGCTTTTTTGCTGAGCATGGAATGAGCTATTATTCTGTTAATATCAAGGAAAAAACTTCTTTTGACGTGCTTAAGGAGATTGGAGATGTGCACGCTGTATGTCATTTTGCAGGTAGCTTACCATCTCGCTATGAGTATGATCCGAGAGATTTATTGGATTCAATAACAATCGGTACGCTTCATGTTCTCATGTTTATGAGGGAACATAATTGTAAGAAGATAATATTTCCACAAACACCTTACGATCTCGCAGAACATTTTGAAATGATGAAGAACGGTGGTAAGTTAGCAGCTGATTTACAGCGTGGCTTCCCAAAGACAGGAGATCATGCAGTGTATGTCATAGCAAAAAATGCTGCTGTAGACTTGATAGAATATTTTCATCACACTTATGGTTTTTCACGCTTTGTACTTCGATTCTTTACCATCTACGAATATCACCCCAATGCTTATCACTACGCAAATTATAAACGAAGGATGATGCCATACAGGATGCTTATGGACAGAGCAGCTCACAGTCTGCCTATAGAGATATGGGGAGATGCTTCTAAGGAGAAAGAGATGGTTTATATCAAAGATTTTGTTGAACTCGTTTCAAACTGTGTAAAATCTGACATCGAGGGTGGAATCTACAATGTAGGCAATGGTTGGCAAGTATCATTGGAGGAACAAATTAGAGGAATCGTAGAAGTTTTTTCTCCAAAAGATCATCCATCAGAGATAACTTATGTACCAGAAAAGCCAGATCCGCTTGAAAATGCGTTTGATGCGAGCAAGACTTTTAACGAGTTGAACTGGAAGCCTAAATATTCTTACATTGACCAACTTCGAGATTTCAAGCACGAGATGGAAACGGAGCCTTTTGCAAAATTGTGGGGAACGAAAGACGATTATCACGAATAATGTACAGGAACTTTTTTAAAAGGACATTTGATTTTATTCTCGCTTTATTAGCCATCATTTGTCTCTGTCCGATACTCTTGTTAGTATATCTTTTGCTACTCATTGCTAATGAGGGAGCGGGGGCCATCTTTCTGCAAGAGCGCCCAGGTAGATATGGCAAAATATTCAAGGTTATCAAGTTTAAAACAATGAATGATAAGCGAGGAACTGATGGAAAATTATTATTAGATACACTACGCATAACTAAAGTAGGACGATTTGTGCGCAACACGTCATTGGACGAGTTGCCACAGTTGTTTAATGTTTTAAAGGGAGATATGTCATTTATAGGACCTCGCCCATTGTTGGTGAAATATCTTCCACTTTATTCTGAAGAACAAATGCGCAGACATGAGGTCAGACCCGGAATTACGGGGTGGGCGCAATGTCACGGACGTAATAACTTGTCATGGACGGAAAGATTCAAATATGATGTTTGGTATGTCGATCATCTGTCTATATGGACAGATATACGAGTAATTCTAATTTCAATCAAGTCGGTACTGACGAGACAGGGGATAACAACCAATAATACTAATGTAAAAGCTACAATGGAGGAGTTTAATGGTAATAACTAAAAATGATGTTCAGCATCTCAAAACTCCATGTTTTGTCCTGGATAAAGACGAGTTGACAAAATGTATTAATGACTTCCAAAAGGCTTTAGACACTCGGTTTGATGATAGTATAATAGGATATTCCGTCAAAACGAACGCATTGCCATATTGTTTAAAGGTGGCTAAAGACAGTGGCTGTTTTGCCGAGGTAGTGTCTTTTCAGGAGTATGAATTGGCTTTGGAGATAGGTTTTAACAAAAGACATATTATTTATAATGGCCCATTAAAATCAAAAGAAACATTTCTTGATGCTATACAACATGATGCTATTGTAAACATTGAGACGTGGCGGGAGATAGACTGGTTGGACGACTTGCCTAAGAATCAGAAATATGAGATAGGCATCAGGTTGAACATCAACACCACGGCCATTTCTAAGGAGGATGCTTTTGGTGAGAATGACGACAGTCGCTTTGGTTTTTCCTATGAGTCGGGTGATTTTCAAAAAGCCGTGGAGCTGATAAGAGCGAAGCGGCATGTGCGGTTGGTGGGTATACACACGCACAAGGAACCAAAGACACGCAGCGTGCGGTTCTATCAACGGGTGATAGCGTACGTGTTGCCTATACTGACCGACCTTAGTTTGCAACTTGAATATTGGGACGTTGGCGGAGGTTTCTTTGGTCCGATGCCTGGCAAACCCACGTTTGATGATTATGCGCGATGTTTTCGCACTGCCCTCGATGGTTCACCTTACGCGAATGTACGCCTTGTAGTGGAACCTGGCAACGCATTGCTTTCATCGCCTTTCAGCTATGTATGCAGCGTCATTGACGTTAAGCAGCATGATGGCAAACGTTTCGTGACGACAGATGGCACGCGGAACGACGTGGACCCCTTCTTTCACAAGGAAGATTATTTCAAGCGGTTTGTTTATTCAGATACGCCCCAGCTTTGCCATCAGCCACAAGTGGTTGGCGGTTTGACGTGCTTGGAATATGACCGGCTTTTCACTTTGCCTGAGGGTGTTGAAACGTTGAACGTGGGCGACCGCGTTATTTTTGACAGAGTGGGAGCGTATACCATGGCTTTGACACCACTCTTCATACATTATCTGCCCACGGTCTATCTAAAAGGAAACGATGGAGATTATACTATCATCAGGAAAGAGTGGGGAGTAGACGAATTTATTAGAAAATCAATTTCTTAAGAAACATGAATACGATTCTTTTTTGCAGTTGCGGCCGCAGGGTTCAATTGCTCAAATTCTTGAAACAATCATTGGGCGACGATTGCAGGATTATTTGTGCGGACAACTCACCCATAGCACCCGCGTTGTACGTGGCTGACAAACATTATGTGGTACCCCGTATCACAGATGAGCATTATATCGATACTATTCTTAAAATATGCGAAGACAATGATGTTAAAGCCATAACTACATTGATAGATCCAGAGATAGAATTGCTGTCCAAAAACCGAGATCTGTTTTTGCAACATGGCATCTTGCCACTTTGTCCTGAGCGCAAAACAGCAGCACGTTGTTTTGACAAATTTGAATTTTATAAATATCTTACCGGTAAAGGTATACGCACGGTTCTATCCTATGATAGCGTAACCTCTTTTGAAGAAGGACTGAAGAAAGGAGACATTAGTTTCCCTGTATTCATCAAACCCATATCGGGTAGTGGCAGCGTGGGAATCCACAAGGTGCAGTCATTGGAGGAGCTTCGGGAATATTTTGACGAGGGAGCGTACACCTATATCATTCAAGAATTTATGGATTGCGACGACTGTGACGCGGATGTATATATCGACACGATTTCTCATGAGCCCGTGGCCGTTTTTTCCAAACATAAACTTGAGACGAAGATTGGAGGGGCAAGCAAGACGATATCTTTTAAGGATGAGCGGTTGTTCGACTTTGTTCGGGAGATTTGCAAGGTGTTGGAGTTTAATGGTCCTGTTGACATGGACTTTTGGTACAAGGATGGCGAGTATTATCTCTCGGAGGTTAACCCTCGCTTTGGCGGAGCTTATCTACATGCCTATGGCGCTGGGGTGGACTTCTTCAAACTAATTATGAATAATATCAATGGCATTCAAAACAAAAGTATGATAGGACAATACAATGAAGACGTGTTGATGTTGATGTACGACGGGGTGGTGATTGTGGATAAAAAAGATTTGGCTAAATAAGAAATATCGTGTTAACTACCTTTTGTCTTGATAATTTTTAATAATATGTCAGTAATACAAAGAATAAAAAACATAGGTAAAAAAGTTCTTTACAGAGATGAGAATTTTTATTCTCGCTATAAAGATGGATGCGATGATCTTGCTAAAGGCTTGCAACGATCTGAGCCAATCACCAAGAGTCAAAAAAACGAGATCATGGCGTTTTGGAAGCCATATTTAAATAACCGATGGACGAGAAAAACATTCGATATCAGATGGTTTGATGTATATAATAAGACAAACGTATTTGACTTCCCCTTAAAATATTATATCCCGGACAGTTTTTATTATTGTATCGTGGATAGTTTTCTTTCAAATGAAAAATCGGGAAAGATTTTAGATGACAAAAACATGTATGACTTATATTTCTATGATGTCAAACAGCCGAAGACAATATGCAGAAAGGTCAATGATGTTTTTTTAGATTCAGCATATCATGTAATTACCAAACAGCGTGCGGTAGATTTGTGCGTGGCTGAAGGCAATGTTATCATCAAAAGTTCTGTTGACGCATGCGCTGGCAGGGGAATATACAAATGGAGCAAACATCTGTCTGACTCGGAGTCTTTGGGGTGTCTCTTGGATAAAGGCCACAACTATATTGTTCAGCAAATGATTAAACAACATCAGACGCTTGCGGCGTTTAATGATACTTGCGTGAATACGCTTCGGTTGGTTACCTTGTATTTCGAGGGAAAAATACATCTATGTTCGGCCGTATTAATTGCAGGCGGAAAGAATGCTGTTACCAATCATTTACATGGCGGTGGAATAGTTTGCGGTATTCACTCAAACGGGCTGCTTTATCATACAGCTTTTGACGGAAAGTTGAATCAATATACAGAACATCCCAATGGCGTGATCTTCTCTGAGTGTCGTATTCCTGAATTTGACAAATGCATTGAGATGGTAAAGCTACTTGCTGCAAGATTTTTGAGCGCAGCTCAATTGATAAGTTGGGATTTAACGATTAACGAGGAAGGGGAGCCTATACTGATAGAAACCAATCTGGTGAGAGGTGGTGTTGTTCAAATCGCTGCAGGACCTGTGTTTGGTTCTTTGACACCAAAGGTGTTAGATTATATTGCAACTCGATATAAATAAAGTCTTTGATTTAATTAAATTCAAATAAATATAGAGGATGGAACAGATTATATTAAACAACGGACTTGAAATGCCACTTGTAGGGTTGGGGACGTATAAAATTCCTGCTGAAAAAATGACTTCAGTAATAGGTGAAGCCTACCATCTGGGTTATAGAAAATTTGATACGGCCAGTTATTACGAAACTGAAAAGCCATTAGCTCAAGCGCTTAGATATAATGGCATTCACAGAGAAGATGTATTCATTACAACAAAATTAAATATCAAATATTTATACTTCTTTGACTATTGGTATGGAAAACATAAAATTTTCAATGTAAGAAATTTCAGGTCTATCACTTCAGTTGTAGAGGATTCTTTTAAAAACTTAGGAACAGATTATGTCGATTTATTTTTTGTTCATTGGCCATGGCCCAATTTTATCAAGTTCTACAAGGTGTTGGAAAGATTTTACAAAGAGGGCAGAATTAGAGCCATTGGCGTGTGTTCTTGTCTAGAGCCCCATTTGGAGGCGTTGATGGATTCTGTCGAAACTATTCCTGCTGTTAACCAGATAGAAATCAGTCCGTTAAATACTCAAAAGGACCGTGTGAAATATTGTGTTGATAGAGGTATACATGTTGAGGCTATGTCTACATTTAGCCATTACAGATCTATTACTCCTCGGTTAGAAATCATTAATAACCCAAAAATTGAAGAAATAGCTGAAAAATACCATAAATCTAGTCCACAAATAATTTTACGTTGGCTTGTACAACAGAAGATTTCCGTGATACCACGTTCTACTAACATAGAACATTTAGAACAAAATATTTCTTTATTTGATTTTGCTTTATCCGATGAAGACATGAAGATGATAGATAGTTTGGATCAAAAAAAGTTTCTGAATTACGATTCAACATATACAATAAAAGATTTGCCGGCAAAATACAGATAACGTCTGGTTTTTATTTAACATCAGTTGAAAAGACAATTAGTATAGTAATTATGAATGTAAAATTTTATTTAGGCTATTTCAAGAAGTGCTGGAAAATGCTCTGGCAATTGCACAAATCAGAGCATATTTCGATGCTTGTGCTTCTTGTAGATTATCCTTGGTGTCTATTAAGGCATGGATGCCTGATAAGGCATTACGTCCTAGGCAATTTTTACAAGCGTAGAGAGTTTGAAAGAAAGCGAATCATGACCTATCGACGTTATCTCAAAGCGCAAAATTATTTTAATGATAAAAAGGATATACATGTGCTAGAGAACAAACATGAGTTTAATCGTTTCTTCTCGGAATATGTGCATCGTAGTTGGCTCTATTCACCAGAAATGTCATTGACAGATTTTGAGAAATTATTGAAAGATAAAAAAGTACTTATCGTAAAACCTTATAATACATGTGAGGGTGAGGGCGTGCATAAGATCTATTTCGACAAAGTTGGCGATGCGGGAATATTGCCTCTTTACCGCAAGCTCAATGAGGGTAAGTACATGATAGAGGAATGCATCGCTCAAGACCCGTCGCTTTGTCTCGGCAGCACGAGTGTGAATACGCTGCGGGTGGAAACTCTTTTGGATAGAAAAAACAACAAGTCGCATATTGTGAAGGCTTTGTTTAGGGCAGGGGTTGGATATACAGATATAGACAACTATGCTCAGGGAGGCTGTGTCTACGAAGTGGATTTAGAAACAGGTCGCATTATTTCATCGGCGCTTTCAAAGGTCAACCCAAACGTACTCTTCCATCCTGGCACAAATATTTTCATGCTTGGCTTTCAGATACCATGTTGGGACAAAGTTGTAAAGGTATGTAACTCGGCGCAAGAAAAGCTACGCGTATGCGGTTTTATTGGTTGGGACGTAGCTATCTCCATAAACGGGGAGTGTGAACTGATTGAAGGGAACCATAATCCTGATTATGAGTTTTTAGAATTTAAAGGTACGTATCGCTACTGGGAAAAGATAAAACCTTATATGTATTAATTTCTTCAATTGTAGGTATGCAGATGGATACAATTTCTTGTATTACAAAGGGTGTAAAAAAGTATATACAAACACTTTATGCTTTTTCAAATAAGCAAGGGCTGAATGCTACATATACGATATTAGATGGTATATGGAGCTATCTTAAATATGGTTGCGTGCTGAATCAGTATGTAGATGGATGCTTTTATAAGCGTAAGTATTTTGAACGAAAAAACATGTTGACTTACAAACGTTGGTGTGATATTGTTAAGCGTTATAATCATACTGACGATACAAAAATACTGCAAAATAAGGTAGAGTTCAACAAATATTTCAAAGATTTTATTAAACGGAATTGGATAAACCCACAAGTAGTTACGTTTGAGGAGTTTGATGATTTTATGAGAGGTAATTCCGAGGTGATAATTAAACCCTTGGATGGTTGGGAGGGAGTTGGAGTGAGGGCTTGGAAAATGGGAGATTCCAATGGTGTCAGACAGCTCTTTAATCAACTTCATACAAAATCGTTACTTGTTGAGCAGAAGATAGCACAACATGAGGATATGGCGTTTAATAACAAGTCAGTTAACACGATACGTGTCTATACCGCTTGTGGGAAAAACAGCAAAAAAGCTCAGGTTTTTAAGGCTACGCTGCGTATTGGAGTGGGTGAAAGTATTGTGGATAATAGTCATAATGGAGGTTGTGCCTACGAAATAGATTTAGAAACAGGTATCGTATGTTCAAGAGGTTGGGGGCAACGTTATCGTGACAATATAATTCATCCGCTTTCCAACAGGGCGGTCATGGGTTTTAAAATCCCTTTTTGGCAGGAGGTAATCAATAATGTGTAGTTTTGCTGCCGAGCTTATTCCTGCCGTACAATTTATAGGTTGGGATGTAGCCATTACCCAAGATGGGCCATTATTGATAGAGGGAAATCATGATCCAGATCTTGACATGATTGAATTTGTAGGTAGTTATGGATATTATAAGAAGATAATTCACCTTTTGGAGCATTAGTGCATCTTAAAAAAAAACAAGCAAGCAATGAGACAAAATGATGCCTCTGATGACTTTCTGCTTATGGAACATGGTAATACGCTGTGCGGTGAATAGCATATTGTTACATGAAAATGGAGATAGAAAAAGATGGTGACATCTAATTTAACACATCCGGACATTCTTGCTTTTGTCTTAAAAAATGACAATAAAACAGGGTGTCGCAAAGAGGTGAAATAGGAAATTTTAATAGGCAAGGAATAGGTATTACTGGATTTGTTTGGCACGAAAAATCATTTTATCAGGTAAAACTTGGGAAATAATGTTGCTATTTGGTGCGTTTTGTGATGCAATAAACATGGGTTAAGGCTATTAAAGCACGCAGATTGCATGATTAAAGCAATGGTTTAATGGTAGAAATGGAGGAAAAATAGCGTCCTTCATCGGTGCTTTCTTCACAATGCTTTGTGTAACAATGCAATATAAAATATGCTCATAATTCGCGTATTTGCAAGCAAGGATTGGTTTGCTTGTAATGACGTAAATTATAAAGCAGTTGTTGTAAAAGATTTTAACCCAAGCAGGTTATTGTCGAAAACAACCCTTTGATTTCATTTCGACAACGAATGAAAACGTAATGGAACAAATGAACTGAACAATACAATGAACGCCAGCGTACTGGAATGACATGAATTCGGTTGGCTCGGTTGTTGAACAATATCGCCCTTCAATGATAGTACCAGGTGTGGCGGCTTGTTATTGAAAAATCATATGATTATTTTCAGACCTATTCAAATTATTATTGTATTTTTGCAATGATAAAATAGAAAACGCTACTAGATGTAACTACGGGATATTGTGATATTTTAGACTTGTAACAGCTAATGACTTTGTATGATAGCTGTTGTTGTGTCACATTATAAAAATTGAAAGAGATATATGAATAAGAGAATTTATTTGTGTCTTGCCCACATGAGTGGCAATGAAATGAAATATATCCAAGAGGCTTTTGATACCAATTGGGTTGTACCATTGGGACCGAATGTAAATGCATTTGAAGACGAATTAAAAAGATTCATCGCATCGTCAAACGCTCCTATAGAAAAAAAACAGGATAAGCAGAGAACTATCTTTGATGAGTGCTATCATCAAAGGATTGAGCCGCATGAAAATAATCCTGACAAACTTTGGCTGAAAGGATATAAAAGCTTGGAGGATAAACAAGTAGTAGCTTTGGCTTCAGGAACCTCAGCTATTCATCTCTCATTGATAGCCTTAGGTGTTAAGGCGGGTGACGAGGTGATTTGTCAGAGCTTCACATTCTGTGCCAGTTCACACCCTGTAACTTATCTTGGTGCTGCACCAGTATTTGTAGATTCAGAGCGAGATAGCTGGAATATGGACCCAATCCTCTTGGAGTCGGCAATCAAAGACAGAATAGAGAAGACTGGTAAGAAACCCAAGGCTATCATTGTGGTGTATCTCTATGGAATGCCTGCAAAGATAAAAGAAATTCTTGCAGTAGCAGATAAATATGATATCCCAGTAATTGAAGATGCAGCAGAAGGACTTGGCTCGCGCTATAATGGTAAAGTAGTTGGGACTTTTGGAAAATACGGCATTCTAAGTTTTAACGGCAATAAGATGATTACGACCAGTGGTGGTGGAGCACTGATTTGTCCTGATGAGGAAACAAAGAATCGAATCATGTTTTTTGCAACACAAGCCCGAGAGGCATTCCCATATTATCAACACGAGGAAATTGGTTATAACTATCGCCTCAGCAATATTTGTGCGGGCATAGGACGAGGACAGATGACTGTTCTGGACGAACATATAGCCCATCACAAACATGTTGCAAAGATATATGAAGAAGTTTTCAAAAATTTTGATGGTATAACTTTCCATAAGAATCCGTGCAAGGAGTTTGATTCTAATTTCTGGTTGAATACAATCACCTTAGACCCGTCACTGAAAGTCAAGGGAATGGAAAAAGCCTATGCAACAGCGGTGAAAGATGCCGTCGGAGGCGCTGCTGGTGTCGTGCACGCAACAGGTGAAGCACATACTTCATGCGAACCGAATGCTAACGTAGAGGCTATGCGTAATGCATTAGACAAGGTAAATATCGAAAGTCGCCCATTATGGAAGCCGATGCATTTACAGCCGGTATATAAAAATAGTCCCACCTATGTAAATGGAATAAGTGAGGAACTTTTTAAAATTGGGTTATGTTTACCCTCTGGTCCGATGGTTTCTGATGATGATGTACAATTTATTATTAATTCCATTAAAGATAATATTTTATAATTATAGATGGAATATAACGAGAAAGTCAATGACTATTTTGAATTTGTAAGGTTCTGTCTAAACGACAATTATAAAGAACCGGAGTCAATAATAAAAATGGATTGGGATGGTTTGTATCAATTTGGTAGAGAACAAACCATCATGGGCATACTATTCCAAGGAATAAAGAAACTTGAGAAAAGTCAATTTAAACCCGATGCAAAATATATAATGATGTTTTACCATTATTATATCAATATAGAAAGGGTAAATAGACAAGTTTATAAAGATGCTGTAAAGATTACAAAGGATTTTAAGGAAAAATTTGATTTAGACACCTGTGTGATGAAAGGTCAAGCAAATGCTTTGATGTATCCAGATCCATTTATGAGAACCCCTGGGGATATTGACTTGTGGGTAGATGCGGCTGCCGATGAAATCATAAAAATAGCAAGACGATTAGACGCAAAGTCTGAAATAGGATACCATCATATCCAAGTAAGATACTCTAAAACTCCTGTGGAGCTACATTTCTTTCCATCATTCATGGGAAACCTTTTCTATGAGTACAGAATGAGGAAGTATTTTAACCTGCATAAAAAAGAACAGTTTCAAAACAAAAAGCAACTTCCTGAAAAAATTGGCATTATCAATACTCTGACACCGGACTTTGACAGGATATTCCAGATGTCACATCTCATGCATCATTTTTTCTTTGAAGGAATCGGTCTGAGACAAATGATAGACTATTACTATCTTCTTAAACAAGGAACCACTACCGATGAGAAAGCTGAGACAATAGCCAATCTGAAACGCTTTAATATGTTTAAGTTCGCATCTGCTGTCATGTATATCATGAAAGAAGATTTGGGACTCGAGGATAAATATCTACTCATGGAACCAAATAAGAAGATAGGAAAGTTACTTGAAAAAGAAATTATCCTCAGTGGCAATTTCGGTTTTCATGACAAACGCTTCTCGTTTAGTGGCAAGTCTGTGTATGAGCAATACTTTGTTGAGATATATAGAAATTTACATTTTGCTTTTGAATTTCCAGCAGAAACCATTTGGGGGAGACCTTTGTCCAGGTGGTGGCATATGATATACAAAGCAAAGCTTAGAAGAAGTATAGATTAAAAAAATAAGAGGATATATCAATTCGATATATCCTCATTACTTTTGTACACCCTTAGGGATTCGAACCCTAGACCCACTGATTAAGAGTCAGTTG